>LAZR01000854.1_pt1 | contig 20937 bp, 24 predicted proteins | sample 329461 | NCBI WGS metagenome assembly LAZR01 (sample SAMN03002196, study PRJNA259156) | marine sediment metagenome | biome: sea floor; feature: Hydrothermal impacted sediments; material: marine sediment; isolation source: Loki non-amplified sample from Loki's castle hydrothermal vent sediment ...
TGATAGTTCACTACAGCGGCACGTGTCGCTGTACCACCTGGTTCAACGACTTTATTCATCATGCTCAACACGTCATGCATGATGTCGGCAGAGAATTCACGACGACCACGAGGTATCTTGTCTGTTTTGATAAAGGTGATGGGTTTCAGGATGCCACCATCGGCAAGCACGGTATACGCTCTAGCCAATTGCAGTGCACTCGTCGACAGCCCATAACCATAGCCCAATGTAGCAATATCTATGGTACGCCAAGATTGCGGATCAGGCATTGTTCCCATTGCTTCACCAGGGAAATAAGCCCCTGTGGCTTCACCCAAACCAAAACTAGCAAAGTCATGCCAAAGCTGATCAGGTTCCAGAGACAAAGCAATTTTACTTGCACCAACGTTACTTGATTTTTGAATTAAAGTAGCTAGATCGATTTCACCGTAATCTCTAAAATCCTTTATCGGATGACCACTAACTCGATAAATACCCGGATGGGTATTTATGATGGTTGACGTGTCATAGTTACCTGACTTTATTCCACTGGCAACTGTGAAGGGTTTCACCGTTGATCCGGGTTCAAATAAATCTGTTACAGCACGGTTTCTAAAATCACTTGGTCGCAGACCTGTTCTGTTATTGGGATTGAATGAGGGTTGATTAGCCATAGCCAAGACTTCGCCTGTATGAGTGTCAACCACCACAGCTGTGCCAGATTTAGCTTGATGCTCTTCAACCGCTTTTTTCAAGGCTTGATAGGTCAAATACTGGATACGTAAGTCAATGCTTAGTTGAACATTCTCACCCGCTTTTGCAGGGCTGATCAGTTCACCACCTTCAACGTAATTACCACGGCTGTCTCGCACCATTCGCTGCAAGCCAGGGCGGCCTGTTAACACCGCATCATAGGTCAATTCAAGCCCTTCCTGGCCGACATCATCTACGTTGGTAAAACCAACAATATGCGAAGTAACTTCACCGGCAGGATAGTAACGTTTGTATTCGCGCTGTAATGCCACACCTGAAATACCGAGTTGTTTCACTTGCGATGATAACTCTGGTGTTATGCGTCGCTTAAGGTAAACAAACTCTCGTGATTGGTTCTGAGTAATTTTTTGTTTAATTTGGTTTGAGGTATAGCCCAATAATTTTGCCAATTTAGCAAGACGAGGATCATTAACATCTGCATCTTGAGGATTAATCCAAACTGAATGAACTGGGGTACTAATCGCTAGGGGTTCACCATGACGATCAATGACCATACCTCTATGTGCCACAACAGGTACCTGACGTAAATGCCGCGCATCGCCCTGATGTCTCAAAAAGTCAGGATGAATCACCTGAATATCAGCTAATCGCCAGCATAAAAGACCGACCATGGCTATAAACAAAATACGGACTAAATTCAGACGCCATTGTCCAATTTGTTTGACTGTTTTGCTAGAACGACTCATGGTCTAATCACCACGGTCATTTCTGAACTGGGAACTTGCATATTTAATTTTGTTTTTGCTTGCTGTTCAACACGGTTAGGACTAGCCCACGTGCTTTCTTCAAGTAAGAGGCGACCCCACTCTTCATTTAATGCATCACGCTGTTTAACTAATTGTTGTAATTGAACAAATTCACTACGGCTAGCATGCTTTATATAGATAGCAGCAACCGCAGAAAATAATACCAATAGAATCATCACTATCACTGGCATATCCATACGAATGTGTTCGAGCAAGGCTTTAATATTCATGCCAGCTTCTCTACGATTCTGAGCACAGCACTGCGCGCTCTTGGGTTTACTGCTAACTCTGCTTCACTGGCCTTAATTGCTTTACCAATAATTTTCACAGTTGGATTCAACTGATCGACTGTCACAGGAAAATGTGCAGGTAAATCATCACCCAATGCTTCATCACGAAAGAACCGTTTCACAATACGATCTTCCAGTGAGTGGAAACTGATGACCGCTAAACGGCCTCCAACGGCTAGGACATCTATTGCCTGTTTTAAGGCACTGCTCAATTCATCTAGCTCGTTATTGATGTGTATACGAATGGCTTGAAATGTGCGTGTTGCAGGATGTTTATGCTTATCTCGAGAAGGACTCGCTTTATCAACCAACGCCGCTAACTGTGTAGTGGTTGTAATAGGTGTGTGTTCTCGGGTTTCACAGATAGCACGTGCAATACGTTTACCGTACCGTTCTTCACCAAGGGTTTTAATTACATCAGCGATAACGTCCATATCTTCCGTTGCTAGCCATTCTGCAGCGCTAATACCGGCATCAGGATTCATCCGCATATCAAGCGGACCTTCTTTCATAAAGCTGAATCCACGACTAGCATCGTCTAATTGAGGCGATGACACGCCAACGTCTAATAAGATGCCATCAATACTTCCCTGCCAAAGTCGCGAATGTACCGCTGAACTCAGTTGTGAAAATGTGCATTGTTCGATACTGAAGCGACTATCTTCTTTTGCAAGTTCATTGGCCGTCGCAATCGCTTGAGGATCACGGTCAAGACCAAGTAAGCGCCCTTGCTCAGATAACTGAGATAGAATAACGCGACTATGCCCACCGCGGCCAAAGGTGGCATCGATATACTTACCATCAGCTTTCACTGATAGGCCGGCAATCGTCTCATTTAACAAGACTGGCAAATGTTCCAAATGGCTTTCTGTCATCATCGTGCCTTATATCGACAGGCTTTCTAATTCAGCCGGTAAAATCTCGCCAAAATCTTCTTCCAAACATTCATCCATTAGTGCATTCCATGTTTGCTCATTCCATAACTCAAATTTGTTACCTTGCCCAATCATCACAACGCTTTTGTCGAGAACGGCAAATTCACGCAATTTAGCAGGTAATAAAATACGTCCATTACTGTCCATCTCACATTCAGTGGCATAGCCCAGCAACATACGTTTTAGTTTACGAACTTGAGGGTTCAAACTTGGAAGTGCGGCGAGTTTTTCTTCAACTTGCTCCCATTCTGGAAGCGGATAAAGTTGTAGACAGTGATCAGAATGGTCGATGGTGACGACCAATCGGCCCTCACAACAGACGTCAAGATGCTTACGGAACTTGGCTGGAATGGCCATCCGTCCTTTTGCATCCAGATTGAATGTTGCAACACCTCGAAACACTTAACATCCTCAAAAATTATGATCCACGAAGATCCACTTTTCCCCACTTGTCCACACTATAGGAGGGCAAAAGCATGAAGTCAAGCATGAAAATGAAGCAATTCCTCTTTTTATGACAATGACTTAGCGCATTTTTATGAAAGTGGGAGGATTGTGTATTTACCTTTTGAGAAGGAGGTCTTTCTTATCAAAAATCTGGCTTGCGAAGTTAAAGTAGATTCTAGATTATCGGTATAACAGACAAAAAAAATAACCGCCCAAACAATATTAAAAACTGTTTAGAGCGGTTATTTAAATAAAAATTAAGTTGAGACGACCGATAAGCCGGGTTCTGTCGTGGACAATCATTCATCTGGGACTGATGTCACCATCAGCCTCAAGCAACCTACCCAGGAACAGTGCGGGTAGCACATGTCTGCCGAAACAGACGTTCCTCTATTTGGTCTTGCTCCAGGTGGGGTTTACCTTGCCACTTCTGTTACCAGAAGCGCGGTGCGCTCTTACCGCACCCTTTCACCCTTACCGAATAAATCCGGCGGTATACTCTCTGTTGCACTAGCCGTGGGCTCACGCCCCCCAGGCGTTACCTGGCACCTTACCCTGTGGAGCCCGGACTTTCCTCACCGACATTACTATCAGTGCGATTGCCAAGTCATCTCAGGGGCGTATTCTACCTAATCGTTAATCTTTCTGCTGTAATTTCAATGCAAGCTGATAGGCCTCATTTTTACTACCGCCAGTAATGCTAGCTACAATAGCAGCGGCTTTTTTCACCGGCAGCTCGGTAAGCAATAACCCTAGCAGACGAGACATCTCTTGCTCATCAGCCGTGACCTCCGTATTAGTACCTTCTATCAACAAAACACATTCACCTCGTTGCTGATTTTCATCTCTGCTAACCCAATCTGTCAGCTCAGCTAATGATGATGTTTGGATTGTTTCATGAAGTTTTGTCAATTCTCTAGCAAGACACGCTCTGCGTTCATCCCCAAAAATGATTTTCGCTTCATTTAACGCCGCTAATAAACGGCGCGGACTTTCGTAAAAAATCAATGTTCGAGTATCAGACTTCAAGGTCTCAAACACCTGTCGGCGTGCTGATGATTTAGAGGGCAAAAAACCCTCAAAACTAAAACGGTCTGATGCTAATCCAGAAGCAGATAACGCGGCGATCAAAGCACAACTCCCAGGAATGGGAACAACACAAATACCCGCATCACGAACGGTTGTCACAAATCGATAACCTGGGTCGCTGATTAACGGAGTACCTGCATCACTAATCAGTGCTATAGACTCACCAGCGAGTAAACGCTTACATAGCAACTCACTTCGCTGTTGCTCATTGTGCTCATGAAGTGAAATGGTTTGGGTGCTGATGGAGTAATGCTGTAGTAAATACTTGCTGTGACGAGTATCTTCAGCCGCAATTAAATCTACCTCGTTTAAGGTTTCAATCGCTCGCTGAGACAAGTCAGACAAATTACCAATTGGTGTAGCCACTATGAACAATTGACCTGCTTGGGGTGATGTCACTTTTTATCCTTAAATATTTAATGCCATGTGGTCGTAATATACGCGAACAGGTAATATGATGCCTCCAAGACAATTAAGATATCGACATCCTATGCTCCTGAAACACCGATTGTGGCTTACAACGATTACTTTACTAATGCTCAGTGCTTGTCAGCCTGGCACAGGAACAATACCAGTAACCAAGCCGATTCAAGTTGAAACACTTTCATCAGAGCTGTCGGGTGACTATCAGCTTGCCGGAGAACAATATTTACAGTTGGCAACAGAGCATGAAGGCGCAGAACAAGCGGCTTACTATCTAAAAGCAGCGTCGATGTTTTGGCGTGAAGGTGCTGCTAAAGATAGTCAGGCAGCCTTAGATAAAATCAATAAGACCTTATTAGCGAGTTCACAACGAAATCAAGCTGCATTGATCGCCGCTAACATTGCTTTATTTAATGCAGATGGGCAATCAGCACTTGATGCCTTAGCCATAACTAATGAAAAAAACTTATCTGCTACTGACAACAAAAATTACCTTCAGTTGAAAGCTGATGCTTATGCGCTCACAGGAAATTGGTTAGAAGCAGCAAATACCCATCTGGCATTAGAAAAAATACTGACTGATGAAACCGCTTTAGCCAATAACCGTGAAGCACTATGGCAATCGTTGCTGCAAATGACACCTCAGGCATTGGATTTATTTAATCCTGGTTACCCGCCGAGTGAAGATAGTGGATGGTTTGCCCTCGCATACAACATCAAAGCCTATCAATCCAATCCAGAAGTGCTTCAAGTAGCTTTGGAAGACTGGGCTAGAACATACCCAAATCATCCAGCCGATCCGGCAATTTACAAACAAACACTCGAAGCCGGTACATTCATACCTAAAGATGTGGATGATATCGCCGTATTACTCCCAACGACAGGACCGTTTGTCGAAGCTGCAGCGGCGGTAAAAGAAGCCATCATTGCAGCACATTTTGCGAGTAACTCAACAGCGCAATTAGAGTTTTATGCCATAGAATCTGATCCACTCACAGGACAAAGTAATGTTATTTCACAATATGACAAAGCTGTTGCAAGTGGTGCAAAAGTCGTCATTGGACCGTTACAAAAATCCTCAGTAGAACAATTGGCAAAATACCCAGACTTACCTGTTCCCGTTATCGCGTTGAATCGTGTTGATTCAGACTCACAGACTTACTCTAACTTATATCAGTTTGGACTAGCACCAGAGGATGATGCAGAATCTGTTGCTGAGTTAGCAAAACTAAAAGGTTACAAACGCACTGTCATATTGGCACCAACTGGTGATTGGGGACAACGCATAGCGAAAAGCTTCACCAAAAAATGGCAGAGTTTGGGCGGTTCGATTATCTACAGCACAAGCTATGACGAAAATGATAATGATTTTCGTGAAACACTCATTCCTCTAATGGGATTAGACCAAAGTCAGCAACGTTATCAATCACTAAAATCCTCACTGGGTCGTTCTATGGAATTTGAACCTCGTCGTCGTCAGGATATTGATTTTTTATTCCTTGTGGCAAAACCACTAAAGGCTCGTCAGTTAGTCCCTCAATTGAAATTCCATCGCTCTGGTGATTTACCTATATTGGCTACGTCACATGCCTATTCTGGCTTTGTGGATCCACAACAAAACATTGACCTGAATAATCTAGTGATTACTGAATTACCCTGGGTTTACAGCACAATTGCTGAACAAGATCCTGTCTATATAGCACTACAAGATCAATCACCGCAGAACTATATGAACAATATTAAACTCTATGCTCTAGGCGTGGATGCTTATCGATTAGTATCAGAGCTGAACACTTTAAGTCGCGATACCCAAACACAAATGAATGGTGCATCAGGCATATTGAGTGTGAGTGAACAAGGTCACGTCGTTCGTCATTTATTAACAGGTAAGTTTGAAGAAGGAGAGCTTAAGCTCACTCAATAAATGTTATTTGCCAGGGATAAAGGCTTAGAAATAGAAAGGCGTGTATGTCGTCATCTTGAAAAGCACGGACTTCGTTTAGTAGAACGAAATTATCTATGTAAAGGTGGCGAAATTGATCTAATCATGCGTGACAATAAGACACTGGTATTTATCGAGGTTAGATTTCGAAAAACCGTTACCTATGGCTCAGCACTTGAGAGTGTTGATAAAAAGAAACAAAACAAAATTATTCATGCTGCACAGCATTTTTTACAATCCACTGCGTCATCCAATGTCGCATGTAGATTTGATGTGGTCGCAGTCAGCCCTGACAATTCATCATTGAAAATAGACTGGGTTCAAGATGCCTTTCAACTCAATTAGTTAAAAGGTATGCAATCAGCATTTTAAGAAGGAACAAACAATGTTAAAACTCAAAAAAGCCGTCTGGTTAATTATTCCTGCAGCCATGTATCTGCAAGGCTGTGTTCCACTTGTTGCCACTGGTGCTGCTACAGGTGCATCTGTTGCTTATGACCGTCGTACTACAGGCTCTGTCATCGATGATCAAGGGATTGAATTCAAGGCTTCTTATGCCATATTCAACAATAAGGAAATTTACGATCAAAGCCATATAAACATCACCAGCTATAATGGTGTAGTTTTAGTGACTGGCGAAACACCAAGTGAATCGCTGAAACAGAAAGTCTATGACGAAGTAAAGGTCATCCCCAAAGTTAAACGTATTTATAACGAATTGACCATCGCTGCCCCTAGCTCACTTCCATCGCGCAGTAGTGATGCCTGGATAACCTCCAAAATTAAAGCGAAAATGACAACTAACAAAACGACTGACCCTATGTTCATCAAGGTGGTCACTGAACGTGGCATTGTCTATTTGATGGGTATGCTTAGTCATGCTGAGGCAGATCAAGCGGTCAACTTAGTCCGTAGTTCCGCCGGAGTTCAACGTGTCGTTAAAATCTTTGAATATACTGACTAAAACGTACCAATAACCTAATAAAAAGGGCTCTTCGAGAGCCCTTTTTTATTTAAAATGGTTTAACGACAACCAAGATAACAATTCCTATCAACATTAAAACAGGTACTTCATTAAACCAGCGATAGAAAACATGACTATGTTGATTGGCATCATTAGCAAATTTCCTCACCATTCCCCCACACACTCCATGATAGGCAAACAGCAATAAAACGAGTGTTAGTTTGGCATGAAGCCAAGGCATACTGGCGATTTGCTCTAAGGAATAATAACTCAATAACCACACACCAAAGATCAAAGTAAGAATCGCACTGGGCGTCATAATACCCCGATATAGCTTTCGCTCCATGACTTTAAATCGTTCATTTCCTGCCGCATCGTTAGTCGATGCGTGATAGACAAAGAGTCGCGGCAAATAGAATAAAGCGGAAAACCAGGTGATAACAAAAATGATGTGAAATGCCTTGACCCAGAGCATGGTGTACTCCCAAACAAAAACAGTGATAGTATCAAAGTTAAGAGAGAGGAGTATTTATGACGGAACAAAAAATAGATGATAGACGCCGCTTCAGCCGAATTCCCTTTGATGCCGTTGCACATATCAATGCTGATAATGGGGATTTGTTTCTAAATTGCCAAATAATTGATATCTCATTAAAAGGCGTTTTAGTGCATAAGCCTGGACAATGGCAAGGCGAAACAGGTGATAAGTGTCGATTAGACTTACTGCTCGACAATGCCCAAGTTGTCATTGAAATGGAGGCAGCTGTCGCTCACATTGATGATGATCAGATTGGCTTTGATTGCCTAGAAATAGATTTAGACAGTATTACTCACCTAAAACGATTGATTGAACTTAATCTAGCGGATGAAGGTTTACTTCATCGGGAGCTATCTTCTCTTATTGAAGGAAGTTAATCTGCCCTCTCTTTCAGAATATCGATCACTTCTGAAAGATGCTTAACAGCAAATGTTTTCATACCTTTGAATGGCTTTCTTGGTGCATTGGCATGAGGAACAATAGCATGCGTGAACCCATGTTTGCTGGCGTCTTTAATACGCTCTTCACCTGCCTGAACCGGCCGAATTTCTCCCGTTAAGCCAACCTCACCAAATAGCACCCAGTCTCTTGGCAATGCCCTGTTTCTCAAACTGGAAATAATCGCCGCAATAACTGCTAAGTCAGCGCCCGTCTCACTCAGCTTTACACCTCCAACCACATTAATAAACACATCTTGGTCATGACAGGTAATATCACCATGTCGATGCAGGATAGCGAGTAACATAGCCAATCGGTTTTGTTCCAAACCAACGGCAACGCGGCGAGGATTACCAAGTGGGCTCGTGTCAACAAGGGCTTGTACCTCAACTAACATGGGTCGACTACCCTCGCGAATAACGGTAACGATACTGCCGGGCACAGATGATTCACCACGAGAAAGAAAAATGGCAGAAGGGTTACTCACTTCTTTTAGGCCAAGCTCTGTCATGCCAAAAACGCCAAGTTCATTAACTGCACCAAAGCGGTTTTTAACAGCACGTAAGATTCTATAGCGTGTTGAGGTATCGCCCTCAAAATACAACACAGTATCAACCATATGCTCAAGCACTCTAGGTCCAGCTAATGCTCCTTGTTTTGTCACATGCCCGACCAGAATCATGGTCGTTCCGCTTGATTTTGCAAAGCGTACAAGCTGCGCGGCACTTTCCCTTACTTGAGCAACTGTACCCGGTGCCGATTGTAATAATTCAGTGAATACCGTTTGGATTGAATCAATCACCATCACTTGGGGTTTGCGATTTCTCGCAATCGTTATCATCTGTTCGGCATGAGTTTCAGCAAGTAAATCAACAGGGGCTTGTTCTAATTGCAGACGCTCAGCACGAAGTCGTATTTGCTGAAGTGACTCCTCGCCACTGACATATAATGGGCTTATTCCACTTGTTGCTGACATTGTTGCCATGGCTTGCAGTAATAAGGTTGATTTACCGATACCAGGATCACCACCTATCAAAACCACTGACCCAGTCACTAAACCACCACCAAGCACGCGGTCTAGCTCTGGCAGACCAGTTGTCCAACGGACAGCATGTTCAGAGGTGACCGAAGCAAGTGATTGAACCTCACTTTTCTGTTCGCCTGCATATCCTGTGTGTTTTGACACTGTCGCTTGCACTGTTGCTGATGAGGCTGAAAACACCTCTTCTTCTAAACTATTCCATGCTCCACAGTCTGAACAGCGACCAGCCCACTGAGGTGTTTGCGCTCCACAGTCTTTACAGACATAAACCCGTTTCACTTTAGCCATCAATAATGTCTCTTTTAACTCGTTGGTTTAATACAGTCACAAGTTCATAGGGGATGGTGTTTGCTATTTTTGCTAATGTTTCTACAGTCAGACTGTCATGTCCCCACAGGATGACAGAGTCCCCGACCTTCGGACACTCAATATCAGTGAGATCAACGCAAATAGTATCCATTGATACTCGCCCGATCACAGCTGCGGTCTTTCCATTGATTAATACTGAAGCTTGGTTTGATAAAGATCGTTGGTAACCATCTCCATAACCGACACTGACTACACCGATGTTGCACGCTGTTTCCGCCGTCCAATCTCCGCCGTAGCCGACTTCTTCACCTGGCCGTAAATCGTAGACAGCAATGAGACGAGATCTAAGCTGCATCACTGGTTTCAGACCTAAATCTTGCCCTTGTTTGTGGGCAAAAGGTGATAGTCCATAGAGCATTAGGCCAGGTCTTACCCATTCTTGATGAGATTCTTTGTAAGACATCACGGCAGCAGAATTTGCTAGGCATAGCGGCAGTTGTGTTATCTCTTTCAGTGACACCATCGCGTCAAGTTGTTGATGATTACGCGGATCATTTATCAAGTCTGAATTTGCAAAATGGCTCATCAAACCAATATCACTAGTTAGATTGCTAGAGTATTTTAATCTCGACACGGCGTCAGTAATCTGCTCTGGACGGATGCCAAGTCGATGCATGCCACTATCAACCATAATCCAGTTAAACGTTAACGGTTTAGTTAAGTGAATCGTTTCTAGTAACACCACTTGAGACATAGCATGGATGACAGGCGATAAGTCATTCTCCGCCGCTAGTTCAAACTCAGCTACCGTATTGACCCCTTCCAAAATAACAATGGGATGTTGGATACCATTTTCTCTCAGATACAAGGCTTCATGGAGTCTGGCGACAGCAAAGGCATCACTCTGTTTTAATGCTTCAGCAACAGTCAACACACCATGTCCGTATGCGTCAGCTTTAATGACAGACATAAGCTTTGAGTTGGGCGCGAATGTTTTTATCTGAATAAAATTATGCTTTAACGCCTCAATAGAAATGCTAGCACAGGGAAAATCCAAGCTTATTCCTCGCCATAACTCGGGTAATTATCTTGATCATCATAGTAACTCGGTGCGAAGTTTTCAAAACGTGTGTATTTGCCTTGGAAGGTCAACGCGACAGTACCAATAGGGCCATTACGCTGTTTACCAATGATAATTTCCGCCTTACCTTTCTCTGGTGAATCAGAGTTATAAACTTCATCACGATAGATAAACACTATTAAATCGGCATCCTGCTCGATAGCACCTGATTCACGTAGGTCAGACATGACAGGGCGTTTGTTAGGCCGCTGTTCCAAACTACGATTTAGCTGTGATAAAGCGACAACTGGTACTTCAAGTTCTTTACCCAAGGCTTTTAATGAACGAGAGATCTCTGAGATTTCTGTTGCACGGTTCTCTGATGCTTTACCTGCACTGCCCTGCATAAGCTGAAGATAGTCAATAACAATAAGACTTAAGCCATGCTCACGTTTCAAACGACGCGCACGTGCACGGAGTTCTGTAGGACTAAGTGCCGGCGTATCATCAATAAACAGTGGCGCTTCATTCAACAGGGCTATCGCCGATGTTAGTCGTGGCCAATCATCATCATTCAATTTACCCGTTCTAAGGCGATGTTGGTCAATTCGACCTAAGGAAGACAACATCCTCATGGCAAGTGAGTCGGCCGGCATCTCCATACTGAAGACGGCAACAGGTTGTTTGCTATGAATCGCGGCATTTTCAGCAATATTCATCGCAAAGGTGGTTTTACCCATTGAAGGTCGACCAGCGACGATAACCAAATCAGCGGGCTGTAAACCTGAGGTTTGATCATCGAAGTCGATAAAACCTGTTGATAAGCCGGTGACTGAACTATCTTGCTCAAACAAACTGTCAATGCGATCAACAACTTTACTTAGAACATCCTTAACTTGGATGAACCCACCGCCACGTTTAGCACCTTTTTCAGCAATTTCAAAAACATGGCGCTCAGCAATGTCGAGCATTTCTTCTTTGGACATGCCTTCAGGCTTGAAGGCCATATTGGCAATGTTATTACCAACTTTGATTAGCTGTCGGAGTATCGCACGCTCACGCACAATTTCAGCATAGGCTGAGATATTAGCCGCGCTAGGAGTATTCCTAGCGAGCATACCCAGATAAGCGACTTCGCCAACTTGATCAAGTTCACCCCGCTTATCATGCCATTCAGCCAGTGTGATGACATCGACAGGCTGTGACTGCTCCATTAACTGAGCAATTGCACTGAAAATTAATTGGTGATCGTGACGATAGAAATCTTTCTCGACGAGAACATCAGCCACTTGTTCCCAAGCGCTATTGTCGAGCATTAATCCGCCAAGCACAGATTGCTCAGCTTCTACAGAATGAGGTGGCACTTTGAGTGCTTCTGTGGCGGTATCCGAATATGACTCGGGATAACTCATATCTTCCACAGTATTTTTGCCTCTAAATTAAGACTAAAAATCCCCTCCAAGCGGATGCAATGAGAGGAAAATAGGGACTGGCGAACCAGTCCCAACTTCTTACTACTCTTCTTCTTGTGCTTTAGCAATCGCTTCAGCTTCTTCCAAAGCAGCTTGACGCGCTTTTTTAGCTTCTTCAGCTTGAGCTTGTGCTTGCAATTCAGCTTCTGAAGTGATGTTTAATAATACAGTCACAACGACATCAGCATGTAATTGAACGTCAATATTAAACTCACCTGTGTGACGTAATGGACCAGAAGGCAAACGCACTTCATTGCGGTCAACATCAGCGCCCGCTGCGTTCAATGCATCAGCGATTTCAGCCGCAGTGATTGAACCAAACAGTTTACCTTCAACACCAGCATTAGCCATGATGTTTAGGTCACCAGCAGCAACCAATTTAGCGGCACGAGCTTCCGCTTCACCAAGTACTTTTGCAGCAGCAGCTTCAAGATCAGCACGACGTGCTTCAAATTTTTCTCTGTTCAGCTTAGTTGCTGGTAAAGCTTTACCTTTAGGTACCAAAAAGTTGCGACCAAATCCTGACTTAACAGCCACTTCATCGCCTAGATTTCCAAGCTTTTGAACTTTTTCTAGCAAAATAACTTGCATCGTTCTACCCTCATATGCGGTACTAAAACCGCTTATTCAAATATTCGTACCACTCTTTTCAGAGCGAGCACGTAAATTAAACCACTGATCAATTACACCTAAAGCTGCTAACACCATAATCATTTGTGGCAGCATAATGACTAGTAAGACATATATCGCCACCAGCCAAAACTTGTTTTTTTGTTTAATACTCACCACCGCATGCACAATGGCTAGACCTTGCAAGCCAAATACAACCAGCATCGATGGCAAGATATCAACTAACAGCGCCAGAGAACTTTTCAACGGCGTTATCGCCATAACCATGAGCACTGCAGTAATTACTGCAGCTGGTTTACCAAGAGTCAGTTGTTTGAACTCTTGTCCAAACGCACCAGGGTTGAACAGTCTCGACTGCCAGAGTCGACCAATAATCAGACCTAAACATGCGTTGAGGCAAACACCTGCAGCAACCAACCCCGTCATCATAGTAGCTAAACGGGCTGTTAATGCTTGTGTTTCTGCAGCATTTAACTGCCAGCTGGGCTGCAGACTTAAGTTCGCCATGAATGGCTCAATCATTCCTTGCCACCATGACGTCACATCAGGAATCAGTAAGTGCAATAACAGCACCACCACCATTCCGATACCACTTGCCGTCAACAAAGCCATCGCTAACGAGCGTGAATACCCAAGTGTTAATGTTGCTAAGAACACTGGCAACCAACTAGTTAATAGCACTAGCCCAGCTACCCACAATTGCCCGACTAAAAAACTTGCCAATAAAGCAAAGACAACCAACGTAGAAAGAATTACGCTGACGCCTTCTTTAGGTCCCATTCTCAGTGTAGTTAATGAAATCACTCCACTCGCCAGGTAATTCAACGGTGGAAAAATAATAGCTAACACTGAAATGACTGCGGTAGTTGCTGAAGCTTTCCAGCGACCCTGCATGGCATAAGAGGCGATTGCAGTAAACATGATGCGTCTGAGTTAAACTTTAGTGTAATTAAATCAAAGAATTACTTATGCATGTCGCAGTACGGCAACAGTGCAAGGAAACGCGCACGCTTCACACATGTTGAAAGCTGACGCTGGTAGCGTGCTTTCGTTCCTGTGATACGGCTTGGTACGATCTTTCCTGTTTCAGTAACGTAATTTTTTAACAAATTTACGTCTTTATAATCAATTTGCTTGATACCTTCAGCGGTAAAGCGACAAAATTTTCTACGTCTAAAAAAACGTGCCATATTGATATCTCCTAAAAGTCTAAAGCAGCTTTACGCTGATTTTTTCTCATCTTCTTTTTGCATCATTGGTGAAGCTTCAGTAACAGCTTCATCAACAGTAACAACAAGGTGACGAATAACAGCATCGTTGAAACGGAATGCAGTAGTAACTTCATTCAATTGCTCAACACCACACTCAACATTCATTAGAACGTAATGCGCTTTATGCACTTTGTTAATTGGATAGGCAAGTTGACGACGGCCCCAATCTTCCATGCGATGAATTTGACCACCTTCGCTTGTAAGGGTTTGGGTATAGCGCTCGATCATTCCAGGCACTTGTTCACTCTGATCAGGATGGACCAGAAACACAATTTCGTAATGTCTCATTTTGAGCTCCTCACGGTTTAAACAGCTTCATGGCGTTACCACAAAGCAAGGAGTTTTACCTTTGTAACTTATTCAGAACTAAAGGCAATCTATCATTTTACTTGATAATAGATTGTTATCACAAGTTACGTTGACGAAAGGCCTCAAACAGGCACACGCCAGAGGCAACAGAAACATTCAAACTTTCTGCTTCACCTCGCATCGGTATGAAGATTACTTCATCACAGTTTTCACGTGTTAGATGGCGAATCCCTTTACCCTCAGCACCAAGCACAATCGCTATAGGTCCGCTGAGACTAGTATCATAAAGGCTGGTTTCTGAGTCACCTGAAGTCCCTACCAACCAAATGCCTTGCTGTTGTAAATCACGCATGACTCGCGACAAATTAGTCACTTGGATGAAAGGCAGCCGCTCCGCTGAACCACTAGAAATTTTAATGGCTGTCGCAGTTAAACCCGATGCGCGATCTTTTGGAGCGATAACAGCATGAGCTCCCGAAGCTTCAGCTGTTCTTAGGCAGGCACCAAGGTTATGAGGATCTTGAACACCGTCTAAAATTAACAATAAAGGCGGTTCGTTCAGACTATCAATTAAGTCAAACAAACCTTTTTCATCGAGGCTTTCTAAAGGTTTACATTTAGCCACACAGCCTTGGTGTTGAACCTCAGGGGCTAATTTATCAAGTGTCGCTCTCTCAGCACTATGAACTACAACACCTTGCTCTTTGGCAGATGCCAATAAGTTGTCGACTCGTTCATCATCTCGTTCAGCAGCTAACCAAATTTCTTTCACCCGACTAACGGGCACATCCAGAGCAGCTTGCACTGCGTGCAAACCAAAGATAATGTCAGCATCAAGTGGTGAGTGATGGGCAGTTTTAGTTTTACGGCGTTTTGTAGGCTTCAGACTCTTGTCCCTCTACAACTGGTTTAACAAAGATTTCAACACGACGGTTAAGCTGTCTACCCGCTTCCGTATCATTGCTTGCCCTTGGTTCTGACTCGCCTCTACCTGATGCAAATAAGCGATCTGATGAGACACCATGATTAATAAAATAATCCACCACAGACTCAGCACGACGTTCAGATAACTGCATGTTATAGGCAGCAGCACCAACACTGTCTGTATGACCAACAACATGGATTATGGTATTAGGGTAGCGCTGCAAAATAGCTGCAACTTTATCTAATGTGGAGACAAATGCTGGCTTAATACCAGCACTATCAAACCCAAAAGACACTTCACTAGCGATATCAATTTTAAGTGTTTCGTTTTCTAGTTGCTGAATTTTAAGATCGTTACGCGCACGCTCATCTGCCAGAGCCGCTTCCATCTCTTTTTGTTGATTATCCATGTAACGACCAACACCACCACCAGCTAATGCACCCACAGCTGCGCCAGCTAATGCGCCACCTGCGCCTTCATCATTGATGGCATATCCCACTAAAGCGCCAGCAGCAGCACCAATCGCTGCACCTGTTTTTGTTTTTTGATTAGGATCGTTTGCAGCACAACCGTTGAGGGCAGCAGCTAAAATAGAGACTAATACCAGTTTTTTCATTATCACTTCCTATATTTATTGTCGATTCTAGACCTCAGACAGACAGCTGATTATACTGGTTCCGTGATTCAAAAACAGAGACACACCTGATGGGTTCGAAATTTATTCCAGTTAACATTGCCATTTTAACTATCTCAGATACACGTTCACTAGAGAATGATACTTCGGGCGACATTCTTGAAGATAAAATCACTATCGATGGTCATCATGTCTGTAAGCGAGAGATCGTCACTGATGACAAATATCAAATTCGTGCCAAAATTTCTCAATGGCTAATCGCTGATAATATTGATGTGATCATTACGACTGGCGGTACTGGATTGACAGGTCGTGATGGCACTCCAGAGGCCGTATCTGTGTTATTTGATAAAACCATTGATGGCTTTGGTGAACTATTCCGTGCACGATCATTCGAGGTCATTAGAACCTCAACGGTTCAATCTAGAGCTATTGCAGGCCTAGCAAATGGTAAGTTTATTTTCTGCTTACCAGGCTCTAAAGGTGCCTGCATTACAGGATGGGATGACATCTTACATGATCAACTAAATTCAACACATCAACCCTGTAATTTCATTGACCTCATGCCGCGTTTACTAGAAAACTAATGACACTGTTTTTGTATTCAACGGCTGGCTGTCACCTTTGTAATGATGCCCTCATAATCTTGAAAAACATGCCAGAATTACCGCAAGAGGATATCTCTGTAATCGAAATCGGTGATGATGATGCATTAGTCAATCAGTATGGCATCCGTATACCCGTTTTACGGATAGGGCTCGAAGAGCTTGATTGGCCGTTCACTGCTGAACAAGTCAGCCTCTTTATTCATAACAAAATCAATAATTAAACTCAGTCACTCCGGAACTTTAAGACTCACCACTCACTCAGAATTGGAAGATAAAGTGGGAGTCAGTTCATGCAAATAAAGACCATTGTGGCCTTGCTAATCATCGTATTCACCTCAATAGCTCACGCTAGAGAATTTCCACCGGCACCGGGACAACGTTATGACGTTGGTGGATATAATATGCACATCTTCTGTAAGGGGGAAGGCTCTCCTACCGTCATCATTGATGCGGGCTTAGGCGATGACTCAAGTGACTGGTTTGAAATTCAAGACGAATCCGCAAAAATCACAAGGACCTGCGTCTACGATCGGCCCGGCTATGGCTGGAGTGATATAGGCCCCCGCCCTAGAAGTAGTTTGGTTATCTCTCATGAACTAGAAGTACTATTAAAAAAAGCTCACATCGAAGGACCGTATGTTCTAGTTGGACACTCATTTGGCGGCTACAATATGCGTATTTTTGCAGCGAATCATCCTGACAAAATTTCGGGGCTACTTTTAGTCGATGCATCACATGAGAATCAATACGAAAAGCTCAATATCAAGCTTCCTCAAAACCTAGCAAAACAACGTAATACCATCATCCTGCCAAAACAGTCTGATCAGCTGTTAACCGATAAAGCGGTCATTCTACAAGAACGCGCCTACAATGCAGCTAGAGCAGAAATAAATGCTTTTTATCAGAGCAGTAATGAAGTAAAAAAATATCACCAATTACCCAATATTCCTTTAATCATCGTCACCCGTGGGCAAGGCGAATGGAAAGGTAGAGTGGATGGCGAAAAGCGCGAAAAAATCTGGGTATCCTTACAACAGGACTTATGGAAACTCAGCCCAAGAAGCCAGCATATTTTTGCTTTTCATAGTGGTCATGATATTCAGCTGCAGCAACCTGAAATAATCAACAGTGCTATTGCTGATCTTGTAGCGACCAGCCGTGTTATGCAATAAAAGGTAAACTCCCCTATACTGTTTTCCTTTTTGAAGATATCTCATGACAATTGCCTTTGTAGACACTCCTTCAGCCCTACAAGACTTGTGTCAACAGCTAGATAAAAGCGAATGGCTAGCAGTTGACACAGAGTTCCACCGAGAAAAAACCTATTTCCCTCAGCTTTGCCTCATTCAAGTTGCCAACGAAGATATTATTGCCTGTGTTGATCCCCTTGCTATTGATGATCTGACACCACTGATGGATTTGTTTTATAGAGATGACATTACCGTAGTGTTTCATGCCGCTCGTCAGGATCTGGAATTATTCTATCTGATGAGAACTAGCTTACCTCCCACTGTATTTGATACCCAGATTGCCGCAACTGTGTTGGGATATGGAGATCAAATTGGCTATGGTAATTTAGTCAAACAGTGCCTGCATGTTGAGTTGGATAAATCTCAAGCACGAACGGATTGGCGTCAGCGGCCTTTATCGAAGGATCAGATTGAATATGCCGCAGATGATGTACGTTATCTTCGTCAACTCTATATCCAGTTAAGAGATGAGTTGGTCAAGAAAAATCGCACAAGCTGGTTAGACGATGATTTTACCGCTTTAACTGCCATTGATACTTACGAAGAAGATCCATTTAAGAGCTGGCAGCGTATCAAAGGCGCTGGGCGTTTAAAAAGCCAGCAACTCTCCGTATTACAACAACTTGGCGCGTGGCGAGAACAACGTGCGATAGAGATGAATTTGCCTAGACGGTGGATTATCAAAGATGATCCTATGCTGGATCTCGCTCGCTTTGCCCCGACGACGAAAGAGGCCATGAAAAAAATTCGCGGCTTAGAAAGTCGAGATATCGACCGCTATGCATCGGTGATTATTAGTACTATCGAATCTGCCCAAAAAATCCCTAAAGAAGACTGGCCGGTAATGAAAAAGCCCGCAGCGCTATCTAATCAACAAGAAGCTATCATCGATGCCTTAATGGCCTTATTTCGTAAAAGCTGTGATGAACAATCGATTACCCCTTCGGCTATCGCCAACAGAAAAGACGTTGAAGCCTTAGTCAGAGGGCAGGATAGTATTCTTAAACATGGCTGGCGTTACAAAATTATCGGCCATTTGTTGATGGCATTTATTCAAGGTGAAATCAGCATTCAAGCCAATTCAACTCATTTAGAAATCAAGGAAAATTAATCTATGTCTGTACTCATTTGTGGCTCTTTTGCCTTTGACAACATCATGGTATTCCCAGATAAGTTCAAAAACCACATTCTGCCTGATAAGGTGCATATGCTAAACGTTGCATTCTTGGTGCCTGAACTTCGGCGCGAATTTGGTGGCTGTGCAGGCAATATCGCTTACAATCTCAAACTACTTGGTGACAACCCAATTCCAATGGGCACTGTGGGCACTGACTTTACGCCCTATGGCGAATGGATGGATGCTAAAGGTATTAACCGTGAACATGTTCATATCAAACAAGGTCATTACACAGCTCAAGCGTTTATCACGACGGACCAAGATGATAATCAAATCACAGCCTTTCATCCTGGTGCGATGAATGTCGCTCATGAGACGTCTATTAGTGAAGCAAAAGATATTAAACTCGCTATCGTCGCTCCAGATGGTAGAGACGGCATGTTGCAGCATGCTGAGCAATTGAAACAAGCCAATATTCCGTTTATTTTTGATCCCGGCCAAGGCCTACCAATGTTCAATGGCGAAGAGTTATTAGCTTTTGCCGAACAAGCAACGTATTTGGCATTAAATGACTATGAAGCTCAGCTATTTATGGATAGAACAGGGTTAACTGAAGAAGAAGCGGCAAAATTGGTCGACGCTTTGATCATAACCAGAGGTGCACAAGGTTCTCATATTTATACTGAAGGAAAACGTATTGATATCGCTTGTGAACAAGCCACGGCTGTCATTGATCCCACAGGCTGTGGAGACGCCTACAGAGCAGGTCTCTTACATGGGATTTTACATGGTAAAGACTGGGAAGAAACCGGACGTATTGCCTCTAAACTAGGTGCATTGAAGATTGCTCATCACGGCACCCAAAATCATCAGTTTGATGTAGTAGACATTCTTAAATAAACAGGTGGATGGTGTCATCCCAGTGTGTTACAAACTATAAGCAATAAGTTGTAACGCTATTAGTGCATATATACCGGCGATGACATCATCCAACATAATGCCAAAACCACCGTGAAGTTTTTTATCAGCTAAACTGACCGGCCATGGTTTGGCAATATCAAAAATCCTAAACAAGACAAATCCGACAATACACCACCACCATGCTATCGGTGCTGCAGCCATCGTCACTAAATAACCAATCACCTCATCCCACACAATCTCTGAAGGATCATCCTTTTGCAGCCAGTCAGCAGCTCGCTGACAAAGCCAAATACCAACAATAAAACCAAAGCAGGTAAGAGCAAGGTAAGAACCAAGTGATAATCCCTGCATCAGAAAATATATGGGTATCGCCACCAAGGTACCAAAGGTGCCTGGTGCTTTTGGTGCTAAGCCGCTGCCAAAACCGTATGCTAAGAAACAGGCAGGCCGTTTCAACAACATCTTGAATGTCACTTTAGCCAAAATGATCGTATCCTTTTTGAGCCGTGTCTATGTCGACATTATTATTATGTTCATCGAATAGGTTTATCTCAGTGCCCGCTGTGATTTCACCGATACAATGAATATCTAAATTCAATGCAAGGAGATCATTTACCATACTATCAGGCACCGTAAAGCAAAGTTCGTAATCATCTCCAGCAGTTAAAGCTAAGGTCTGAGCCAGATGTAAATCAATTTTCTGTAATGACGGCGATAGTGGCAAATTGGCTAAGTGAATATCAGCACCTACCTGACTTGATGACAATATATGACTAATATCAGCCAATAAGCCATCCGACACATCAATTGCAGCTGTCATAAAC
>LAZR01000856.1_pt1 | contig 20915 bp, 20 predicted proteins | sample 329461 | NCBI WGS metagenome assembly LAZR01 (sample SAMN03002196, study PRJNA259156) | marine sediment metagenome | biome: sea floor; feature: Hydrothermal impacted sediments; material: marine sediment; isolation source: Loki non-amplified sample from Loki's castle hydrothermal vent sediment ...
AAGCCGTAAAGTTGTTGTCCGCGTCCAGTGCCATCTGGATCTTGGTGACGTGATCGCGCCCGTGGGCGTCCGACATGAATGCTTCGGATCGGCTAGATGTCCATTTGACCGGACGGTTACAGGCCTTGGCGGCGAATGTGCAGAACGCTTCTTCCTGATAGTGGAAAATCTTGGTCCCGAAACCGCCCCCGACATCAGGCGCGACAACGCGGAGCTTGTGTTCGGGAATTCCCAGCACGAAAGCCCCCATCAACAGCCGAATGACATGGGGGTTTTGCGAGGTGGTATAAAGCGTGTGATCGCCGGTGCCGCGGGCATAATCCCCTACGGCGACGCGCGGCTCCATCGGGTTGGCGACTAGGCGGTTATTGACCAGTTCCAGCGTCGTGACGTGGTGGGCATCTTCAAAGGCTTTATCGACCGCCGCTTTGTTTTCTTCGACGAAACCCCAATCATAACACAGGTTCGATGTCAGATCATCGTGAACCTTGGGGGCCCCTTCCTTGACTGCTTGCTTCATATCAATGACAGCGGGCAATTCGGAAATATCGACTTCGATCGCCTCTGCCGCGTCACGTGCCTGACCCAGCGTTTCAGCCACGACAGCGGCGATGGGTTCACCCACGTGGCGCACCTTGCCGAATGCCAAAACGGGGTGTCTCGGTTCTTGCATGACTTCGCCGTGCTTGTCGGTTATCTGCCAGCCGCAAGGAATGGATCCGACTTCGGTAAAATCAGCGCCCGTGAAGATTTTGACAACACCCGGCATCGACTCCGCTGCTGAGGTATCGACTGAATTCAGCGTTCCGTGCGCAATATCAGAGCGTAGAAAAAACACATAGGCCTGTCCGCGCAAGTTGATATCATCTGTATAATTGCCTTCACCGGTTAAAAACCGGATATCTTCGCGCCGCTTGCTGCTGGCACCAATTCCGCCGTCCTTAGGCATGATATTTCCTCCCTTTATCGGCACGGCATTAGGCGCACCATCGTATTCAGCTGTTTGTTTTCGCTTTATTTTTTGGATGACATGCCCCCCGCTTTAGCGGATTGCCTGCCATGTCATCTAGGCTGTGTTCTCCCGGCTCGGTTTTGCGTGAAAGAGCCCCCGCAGCACGTCCGCTATTCGGCCGCCAGTGCGCTGACATCCTGCCCCGATGCGGCCATGATCGCTTTGACGATGTTGTGATAGCCTGTGCATCGGCAGATGTTTCCATCCAGATAGTGGCGCACTTCGGCTTCGGTGGGCTTTGGGTTGTCTTTCAACAACGCAGAGGCGGACATGATCATACCCGGTGTGCAGAACCCGCACTGTAGCCCGTGGTGATCCTGAAACGCCTGTTGAAGAACGTTCAGTGATCCATCCGCATTTGCCATTGATTCAATCGTTTTGACATCAGCGCCTTCGGCCTCAACGGCCAGCATGGTGCAGGCTTTGATCGCTTCGCCGTTCACATGCACCAAGCACGCCCCGCACTGGCTAGTATCACAGCCGATATGAGTTCCGGTCAGGCCCAGGTTTTCACGTAGAAACGACGCCAACAGCGTCCGTCCTTCCACATCGCCTGAAGCGGCCTTGCCATTCACGGTCATTTTGACCTGTGTCATAAATTTCCTCCCTAGAGTATTTATCGTGTTGGGGCGAGTTAAGCATGCCCCTCGCCGGTTGAGAACCTAAATTTTGCGTATCGTGAAAAGTTGATCGAATTTTCACCAGATGCCGATGTCGGCGCTGTACTTCGCGACTTGGGGCAGCGCGGTTTCGGACATTTATGCGTTTGGCTCTGCCGGGTTATCCGCGGCGCGGTTGCGGGCGAGTCGCGATTTCCTTGAGCAAGCCGCCGACCCCCATTGCCGCGATGTCCTGCGGCGTGACCTCTACCCCGCAGATTATCCGCGACAGCACCCAATCAACACCGTTCAGCGCTGGCGATCTTGCGCATCCGGGCAAGCCGATAACGGGGCGGCCAGCAAAGCTACCAAGAAACAGCAGGTTACCCGGATCAACTGGCATCCCGAACCGTGCGACCTGACCGCCCGCATCACGCAATGCCTGCGGGGCCACATCGTCGATATCCGACGTGGCAGAGCCGGTCAGGATGAGGGTCAGCGCCGTATCTGCACGCGCAATCGCATCGCTCAGTGCTTTGGTTTCGTGGCGCACCATCACCACATCTTTCATGGTCACGTTCAAGGCGGCAAGCCGGTTCGCGATCGCGGCCTTGCCCTTGTCCCCCGCGCCTCCGTCAATTTCCGTGATGATCAGGGTCGCATCGGTCAGTTGCGGGATCATCATGCGAATGGCACCCTGCCCGACCGAGCAGGCAAGAGACAGGTCATCCTGATCAACACCATAGGATATGATCTTGATCGTGGCGACCATCCCGCCCGCCGCCATCTGTTGATAAGGTGCCACGGTGGCGAGGGTAATCATGGGGTGCACCGCATTAACCGCCTCGAGAGCGGGCACATCTAATACGGCGACCCCCGGCTCTCGCGCCAACAGGTTCACCCGCCCGGTAAACGCTTTGCTCGTGGTGAGATCCGGGTGATCCAAAATCAAAGCCTGCGCCAAAGCGGCGGCTGCCGTATTTTCGTCTACATCCGTATCGGCAAGCTGCGCGACAGTAATGTCCGTAACCCCGGCGGCGATCAGATCAGCGACATGATGTGCTTCGAGCCGAAGCCCCTTGCGCAAGCGCCCCGATGGCACGGTGGCGGAATGTGCAAGCAGCGCGCCCTGAGCATCAGCCGTGGGAACCTTACCAAACTTCACGGTTTCCTCAGGCTCTGTATCATCTGCGCCAAGATCGATACCGCGATTTCGGGCGGGCCGGATGCCCCGATATCAAGCCCGATCGGCCCCGCGATACGTTCGATCTGTTGCGCAGAGAACCCGGCCTCTTCGAGCCGGGAAACCCGCGATCCATGGGTCCGCCGCGACCCTAGGGCACCGACGTAAAAAGCATCGGAACGCAGCGCCACATGTAGCGCGGGATCGTCCAGTTTGGGATCATGGGTCAGCAACACTACTGCGGTGCGCGTATCCACCCCGACGGTGGACATAGCGGCATCGGGCCAATCATTCATCACCTGTGCATCTGGAAAGCGAGCCAGCGATCCGAATGCCTCACGCGGATCAATAACAACGACGTCGAACCCGGCGACCTGCGCCATCGGTACTAGGGCCTGAGCTATATGCACGGCGCCCACGATTACCAGCCGCAACGGCGGATTATGAATGGCTACAAAGGTGTTGCCGTCCTCCTCCAGCCCGGAACGATCCAGTCGGAACCGATCAGAGTGCCCGGTATGTTCAATACGCCCGTCGCTACCGCCCAAGCGGACGACATAAGCTACGGGGGTGCGCGCCGCGCGTGCTGCAACCAGTTCGGCCAGCACTTCGAACGGCATGCCTTGCCCGCCAATCGGTTCGACAAGAATCCGTATCGTTCCACCGCAGGCCAACCCGACGGCAAAGGCGTCGCCATCGCTTACACCGTATTCCAGCACGCGGGGCACGCCATCCTCAATCGCTTCCAGCGCTTCGGTGACCACGGCACCCTCTACACAGCCGCCCGACACGGAGCCCTGCATTTCGCCATCACCGGAAATCGCAAGCTGTGCGCCCACCCGGCGCGGGGCTGAGCCCCATGTTTCGATCACAGTGGCCAGAACCGCGCCCCGTCCCGCTTGGGCCCACGCATATGCGCGTTCTGGTGCGTCTTCGAAAATCTCCATATTCGTGTCCTCCTGGCGGTCGTGCCCGCTGGCACCTGACCCTATGTAGGCCCTGTGCTGCAATCGCTCAATGAGATAACTTGCACGTCGTCTTCTGCACCACTACATCTTGAGCAATGTTATCCCAGACGGAGCCGCCTTTATGCCTATGCAAGCCCGCGAAATCGAAGACCTGCTAAGAGAGACCTTTCCAGACGCCAAAATCACCGTCGAAGGCAATGACGGCGTGCATATGGCCGCGATGATCATTGACGAAAGCTTTCGTGGGAAAAACCGAGTTCAGCAGCAAAGGGCGGTTTATTCGGCCTTGAAAGGCCGGATGGACGGAACCAATGGCGATCTGCATGCGCTGGCTCTGACTACGAAAGCACCGGATTAACACCATGGACCTAACCCTCGTCGTCATCCTGAGCATTCTGGTTCTTATCGTGGCGGTGCTGCGAGGTTTGCAAGCGCTCAAACACACACGAGACACCTACCGAGGGGCCGAACCGGGCACGGGTTATCACGAAATCGACGCAACCTATCATTCGGGCGGTGGCGGGGGCGGACACCAGACTACGTATCGCATCCCCCGTGACCCGCAAGAATATGCAAAACGCTTTATACCAAAGGACAAACCGAAATGACCGACGCTACCTCCCAAATCAAAGACACTATTACCAAAAACGATGTGGTGCTGTTCATGAAAGGCACCAAATCCATGCCACAGTGCGGTTTCTCATCGCGCGTCGCCGGCGTATTGAACTACATGGAAATTGACTATGCCGACATCAACGTGCTGGCAGATGAAGATATCCGTCAAGGCATCAAGAGCTATTCGGACTGGCCAACCATTCCTCAGCTTTATGTCAAAGGTGAGTTTGTCGGCGGCTGCGATATCATCACTGAAATGATGCTGTCGGGCGAACTTGATACGCTGTTTGCGGAAAATAACGTGAAGTTCGACAAGGACGCCGCAGATAAGATCCGCGAAGCCAACGGCTGAAACTGGCTAGGGTGTTGGCCCGGTGCGGCCAACACCCAATGCACTGCAATGCGCACAAAGGCGATGCAGCTTATCCTGACCAGTCGCTTTGCGCCTTTTACACCGCAATACAGAAGTGTTGATCGCGTTCATGTAATGCGATTGGCAGACGAACACACCGGGCTTGTCCGAATTAACCCGCTTTTTCTTCTATCTCACTGGCCAGTGCTTCGGCACGGGCCGCCATTTCGGCCATGGCATCGGTGACCGAGGTAGGAATTACTGCAACTTCGACGCGTTCAGGTTCGACGACCATATTGCGTAAGCCTGCCAGTTCGGCTTCTCGTTCTGCCAGTTCCGCACGGACCTCTGCGATCTTGTCTTCGACATTGGCCGTTTTGTCAGCCAGCAGAAGGCCAGCCATCAACAGCATCCGTGCCTCAGGCATGCGACCGACCTGATCAGACAGCACCTGCGCCTCATCATCGAGCATCTTTGCCGCCGCGTGCAGATAATCTTCCTCGCCTTCCTGGCAGGAAACCTGAAATTGGCGACCTCCGATAGAGATTGTCACGTCGGGCATCAGATTTTCTCCTTGGCAGAACCGACAAGCGGGGTGAGCACGGAAAGGATTGCGTTTGCTTCGGCAACATCGGCGCTGCGTGCTGCGCGCAAGGCGTTAAGTTCGGCCAAGACAGACTGATTAATCAAAGTGGCATCCCCGACGCCTTCGGCGTTGGCATCGCGCAGGGCGGTGCAAGCCTCGGTCAGTTGGGTGTTCGCACGGCGGACCTGCTGCAATTCCATATCCAGCTTAGCCATCTGGGTTTCGGCTACCGAAACCTTGGCCAGCTTCGCTTCGGCATCGGAAAGACGGGTTTGCAAATCGGATTTTTCGCTCTCAAGCCGGTCGTTGAGGTTTTTCACACGTTCGGTCAGTTGAGCATTTGCCTGTCGTTCGGCCTCAAGCTCTTGGCCAAGATCTGGCACATCATCTTTCGCAAGGGCCAGTTTATCGACCCCGCGGGATGCCCGTTCAAGCGCCGCTAAGATGCGGCCTTGCAGATACTCTATGTCACTCATCCCCGAGTTCCTCGCAAAACTTCGTATATTTACCAGTTTGCCAACCATCGAATCGCTGGTCAACGTTGTTTCAGGCGATCCTATCGAAACAAGGAGCGGAATACTGCCCCTTTAAGAACAATGCCTTGGCATAAGCCACGCGGCGGCTTTCATGTCGGGCGGTCTTGCCCTTGATCTTTGCGGGGTGGCTGGTATTGATCCGCGAAACCACTTACTGCCCTAATAAGGAAGCGTGCCCCGTGGATCTGACCGCCCTCGCCAAAGCCCACCCCGATCATTGGTCGAAAGCGACCGCCATTCGCGCACTGACGTTGGATGCTGTTGCTGCCGCCAACTCTGGCCACTCCGGCATGCCTATGGGTATGGCTGACGTCGCAACTGTTTTGTTTGAAAAGCACCTCAAGTTTGATGCGTCCAATCCGCTCTGGCCCGATCGCGACCGGTTCATCCTGTCGGCCGGTCACGGGTCTATGTTGATCTATTCGCTGTTGCACCTGACCGGGTATGAACAATTCCCGCTCGAAGAGATCAAGAATTTCCGCCAGATGGGCGCGCGCACCGCCGGTCACCCGGAAAACTTCCTTGCTGACGCGATTGAAACAACTACTGGTCCGCTGGGCCAAGGCATTGCCAATTCGGTCGGCTTCGCCATGGCCGAAGAAATCCTGCGGGCGCAATACGGGTCCAAGGTGGTCGATCACTTCACTTATGTGATCGCAGGTGACGGCTGCCTGATGGAAGGTATCAGTCACGAGGCAATTGCCCTCGCCGGGCGTCACAAGCTGAGCAAGCTGATCGTGATGTGGGACAACAACAACATCACCATCGACGGCCCAGTATCCCTGTCCGACAACGTTGATCAGGTCGCCCGTTTCAAGGCCGCTGGCTGGCACGTCATCGAAATCGACGGCCATAACCCTGATCAGATCGACACAGCACTGATCGAAGCCCGCGACTCCGATCTGCCAACGATGATCGCGTGCAAGACGCACATTGCCCTTGGCCATGCGGCACAGGACACATCCAAGGGTCACGGTGCCCTGACGGATGCAGACCAAATGTCCGCAGCGAAAGCCGCCTATGGCTGGACAACCGGCCCGTTCGAAGTGCCTGCCGACGTCAAATCGGCTTGGGAAGATATCGGGAAGCGCGGCGTTGAAACCCGGCGCGCTTGGGAGGAACGTTTCGACGCTATGCCCCGCGCCAAGCGCGAGGAGTTCAACCGTGCGTTGGCTGGCGATGCGCCCAAAAAACTGAGCGCGACCATCAAGGCGTTCAAAAAGCAAATGTCGGAAAGTGCGCCGAAACTTGCCACCCGTGCCAGCAGCGAAAAGACGCTCGAAGTCCTGAACCCGCTGTACTCCGAAACCGTGGGCGGATCGGCTGACCTCACCGGGTCGAACAACACGAAAACATCCGATCTGGGTGTTTTTGACGTCGACAACCGGGGTGGCCGCTACGTCTATTGGGGTATTCGTGAACACGGAATGGCCGCTGCGATGAATGGCATGGCGCTGCATGGCGGCATGCGCCCCTATGGTGGTACGTTCATGTGCTTCACTGACTACGCCCGCCCCGCCATGCGTTTGGCAGCACTGATGCAAATCCCGACGGTCTTTGTGATGACGCATGACAGCATCGGTCTGGGCGAAGACGGCCCGACCCACCAGCCGGTCGAACATCTGGCGATCAGCCGGGCCACGCCCAACACCTATGTGTTCCGCCCCGCTGATACAGTGGAAACCGCCGAAGCATGGGAAATCGCGTTGACGTCCAAGGAAACGCCATCGGTCTTGTCGCTAACTCGCCAGGGTCTGTCCACAGTGCGGCTTGAGCATAAGAACAAAAACCTGACCGAACAGGGTGCCTATGTTCTTGCCGACGCCGAGGGTAAGCGTCAGGTGATCCTGATCGCCACCGGCTCCGAAGTTGAAATTGCCTTGCAGGCCCGTGATCTGCTGCAAGATCAAGGGATCGGGACGCGTGTCGTTTCGATGCCGTGTATGGAGTTGTTCGCCGAGCAGGACGAAGCATATCGCCGTCGCGTGCTGCCTGCTGGCCCGGTGCGTGTCGGTGTCGAAGCCGCCGTACGTCAGGGTTGGGACCGGTGGTTGACCGGCGAACGAGGCAAATGGAACAAGGCTGATTTCGTCGGCATGGACCGTTTCGGTGCTTCCGCCCCGGCAGAAGAGCTGTTCGAGAAATTTGGTATCACGGCGCAGAACGTGGCCGATAAAGCCAAAGCGCTATTGTAAGCGCGAAATCCGATCAGCGCGAACAAACAAGCAAAAAAGGGGAGCATCTTGCTCCCCTTTTTTTGTTCATTTGCGCGTAATCTTGATACCTGAAGCCTCAAGCCGTGTGTTCATTCGCCTTTTTACCGCTGAATATCGCACGCCACAGGGGGGTAATGATCTTTTCTCCGATCGGAATAAGTATCAAACCCAATGCCAGCCCCAAAACACCGTCCATAGCTGCGGTGGCGATCCATTCAGCAGCACCCTGATATGCCTCAGGAAACAGATGTGCCGCGCTGATTGCATAGCCTTCGATGAGATGGCCAAGGCCGGTGAAGCCCAATTCCTCCATGCCGTGAATAATGATGGATCCGCCGACCCATAACATTGCGGCGGTCCCGACGATCGTCAACGTCTTGAGAAAGGCAGGCATGCCACGCGCTATCCCGCGGCCGAGTTTGCGGGTCAGGGTGAAATTGCCATTTTTCGCCATATACAGACCCATATCATCCATCTTGACGATCAAGGCGACTGATCCATACACCGCGACCGTGATGATGATCGCAGCAGCAGCCAGAGCTGCGGCCTCCATCCAGACGTTGGTCACTGTAAGATTGGATAGAATAATGGTCATGATCTCGGCGGAAAGGATCAAATCTGTTTTGATCGCGCCCTTGGCTTTTTGTTCCTCAAGATGCGCGGGGTCTTTGATCGCAACCTTGTCAGCGCCAGGCGGATAATCTGTATGTCCTGCCCCCCCGATACCCACAGCGTGTGCGACCTTCTCGGCCCCTTCAAAGCATAGATATGCCCCGCCCAGCATCAGCAACGGTGCAATAGCCCAAGGCGCAAAGTTCGATAACAGCAAACCGGCCGGCAGCAGATATACGAGCTTGTTCTTAAATGACCCTTTGGTAATCCGCCAGATGATCGGTAGCTCTCGACTGGCTTTGAAACCCTGGATATATTTCGGAGTCACAGCGGCATCGTCAATCACCGCACCTGCGGCTTTCGCGCTTGCCTTGGTGGCTTGCCCTATAACATCATCAACGCTGGCCGCAGCCACTTTGGCTATCGCCGCGACATCGTCCAACAGGGCCAGCAAACCGCTCATCTATTATCTCCAAATTTAATTCAGGTAAGGGTAGCGCACCGTGCCAAGAAGGCAAAGCCCTGCCCACCTTTACCGCTAACATAAACTTTTAACGCTAACATAAGGAAATCAGAGGGTTTTAGACCTTTATCCTAGCCATGGCCTCCAGATATAGAGCGCACAAAGTCAAGCTTTTGCCAAAGGACGCCCCCCATGACGATCAAAGTAGGTATCAACGGATTTGGCCGTATCGGCCGCTGTACCCTGTCTCACATCGCGGCTTCGGGGCGTGAGGATATCGAGGTCGTGCGCATCAATGCCACCGGTCCTATCGAGACTGCAGCACATCTTATCAAATATGATTCCGTGCATGGTAGGTTTCCCAACGAGGTAAAACTCGGAAACGGCACTCTTGATCTGGGGCGTGGCGAAATGGAGGTCATGTCTACCTACCGCATGGAGGAGCTCAACTGGGACGGCTGTGACGTCGTGCTGGAATGCACCGGAAAATTCAATGACGGCACAAAAGCAAAGGTTCACTTGGATCGAGGTGCCAAGCGCGTCTTGTTGTCGGCTCCCGGCAAAAACGTCGACCGCACCGTGGTTTTTGGCGTAAACGATAATGAACTGGTGGCATCTGACACGATGGTGTCGAACGGGTCGTGCACCACCAATTGCCTTGCCCCGCTTGCCAAGGTTCTACACGAAGCTTTTGGCATCGAAAGCGGTATCATGACCACGGTGCACAGCTATACCGGTGACCAAACTACCTTGGATCGTCGCCATGACGATCTTTATCGCGCCCGTGCCGCTGCAATGGCGATCATCCCCACATCGACAGGTGCCGCCGCCGCATTGGGCGAAGTTCTCCCTGCCCTAAAAGGCAAACTGGACGGTACGGCAATGCGCGTGCCAACCCCAAACGTCAGCGCCGTCGATCTTACCTTTTGTGCTTCGCGAGACGTAACCGTCGACGAAGTCAACCAAGCGGTACAGGCCGCAGCCAATGGCCCAATGGGCCGCGTTCTGGCTTATGACCCGGAACAAAAGGTGTCGATTGATTTCAACCATACTGAACACAGCTCCATCTTTGCCCCGGACCAGACCAAAGTTGTAGGGGGGCGGCTGGTGCGCGTTTTGGCATGGTACGACAATGAATGGGCATTCTCAGTACGCATGGCCGACGTGGCCGTCGCCATGGGCAAGCTGGGCTGAACCCTTGCGACATGGTCGTTGCCCTGTCATATCAAAAGGTAACGACCTATCAAGGACCCACAAGATGACAACTCCCATAGCTATCGTTCTTGCCACCGTGGTAATCGTAGCGTTGGGGGTTGACACAATGATGTACGGCAACCAACATCTTATCTTCCTTATGAAAAAGTTTGTGGATCTTATCGAATGGGTGGCCTTCTGGCGCTAACCCGGTCGCGGTCCTTATCAAAAAAATCCGCGAACCTGAGCTCAAGCCCCATGGGTTGGTTGACATAACGCCAATTTCATGAATGTTAGCGCTATCAAATTCAAGAGGACGCTTTCATGGCTACTAAATTGGCAATCAACGGCTTTGGTCGCATCGGTCGCAATGTGCTGCGCGCTTTGATGGAACAAGACAACACCGATCTTCAGGTGATAGCGATCAATGATTTAGCCCCGGTCGAAACCAATGCTCATCTGTTTGAATTTGACTCTGTCCATGGCCGTTATCGCGGTCGCGTCACTGTCGAGGGTGACACAATGGACGTGGGCCAAGGCCCGATCCGTGTTACAGCCGAACGCGATCCCGCATCCTTGGACTGGGGTGATGTCGATATCGTACTCGAATGTACCGGCATTTTCGTTACGCATGCCGCAGCCGCCAAACACCTGGAAAACGGGTCGAAACGAGTGCTGATCTCGGCACCTGGAAAAGATGCAATGAAAACGATCGTTTATGGTGTGAACCATAATCTGATCGACGGCAGCGAAACCGTGCTCAGCAATGCCTCATGTACGACCAACTGCATGGCTCCGCTAACCAAGACGTTGAACGATGCTTTTGGCATCAAGCACGGGCATATGACGACGATCCACAGCTATACTGGGGATCAACCCACCCACGACACAGCCCATAGCGACCTTTATCGCGCACGCGCTGCGGCATTGTCGATGATCCCGACCACCACCGGGGCAGCCAAAACGCTTGGCAAGGTGTTGCCCGATCTGGACGGACGCATCGGCGGTACTGCAATTCGGGTTCCCACGCCGAACGTGTCATGCGTCGATCTGGTCGTCGAAGTATCGCGCGATGTGACCACGGACGAGGTAAATACCGCCTTGCGTGACGCGGCGAACGGCCCGCTCAAGGGGATCATGGGCATGGTGGACCGCCCTCTTGTGTCGATCGACCTTAATCACGACAGCCATTCATGCGTCGTGGCAACCGACCAGACATCGGTACAGGCCAAAACCCAGATACGCGTGTTGGCTTGGTACGACAATGAATGGGGTTTCTCGAACCGGATGCTGGACACCTCAAGGGTAATCGCCAAAACGCTTTAGGTTCGAAACCTTTTCAACAACTCGGCATTAACGGCTGGCGTCACAAATTTGCTGACGTCGCCGCCAAGCCGGGCGATTTCCTTGACCAACTTGCTGGCGATCGCTTGATGTTCAGCCTCTGCCATCAGAAATACGGTTTCAATACTGTCATCGAGTTTTCTGTTCATGCCGACCATCTGGTATTCATATTCGAAATCAGCGACAGCGCGTAAACCGCGTATGATCATCTGCGCGCCCACATCACGTGCGCAGTCGATCAACAGGTTTTCGAACGGATACACGATAATTTCGGTACCGGTTTCTACTCGCAATTTACTGCATTCTTCCTCGATCTGCTGAACCCGCTCTTCCAGCTCGAACAAAGGGCCCTTGTCACGGTTGATCGCAACGCCGATCACCAGTTTATCAACCAAGGTAGCAGCGCGCCGGATGATGTCGATATGCCCCAAGGTGATGGGATCAAAGGTGCCGGGATAAAGGCCAACGCGCATAGGGCAGTCCAGTCAATTGAAGTCGAAAATTAAACGCAAGCAATCATTTACGCCGAGAAAAAGCAACGGCTATTACGGGGCTTAATGACCCATGATCATACCTTGCAGGGCATCTTTTTCCATCGAAAGTTCCATCAACCGCGCCTTGACCACATCGCCCAAAGAAATAAGCCCGATCAGCGCGCCATCCTCTAAAACGGGCATGTGGCGGAATCGCCCTTCGGTCATCTTGGCCAAAATATCATCCGCGCGTTCGTTTTTCGCACAGGTGATCAGCTTGCTGGTCATCAGCGCTTCCACGGTTTTGTTCAGACACCCGCCACCTTGCTGACCAAGTGCCCGGACAATATCACGCTCTGACAGGATACCGTCGGGGCGCTTGCCGTCGCTGGAAATAACCAAGGTACCAATCCGCTTTTCGGATAGTAGCTTTGCGGCTTCCGAAATCAGCATGCTGGGGCTCACCGTCGTCACACTATCGTCGGCTTTTGTCTTCAGGATTTGAGAAACCAGCATGGTCAGCCCCCTCGCAATAAAATTACCTACCAGACTAGGTTCTCTTTAATACTGTTGCGTGTCAAGCAATTGCCTCAAGCCGGGCAACTTCTGCTCTCACCCCTTGGGTCAACTCCTCAGCAAATCGGCTTAGCCTTTGATTCTGCCGGTCATCCTCATGACGAATCAGATAAAACGCACGGCACAATTCCACGTCATCGATCAATATGCGCGTCACGCCCGGCGTGGCCGGTAGCGCGAAATCATGAACGATCCCCACCCCGCCCCCCTGCCGGATCATGTTCATTTGCACCGAGACCGAATTGGATGTCAGCGGTACCCGCGTCAGGCCTAATTCGGCCAAATAATCCAGTTCTCGGTCAAAGATCATGTCTGGTATATACCCGACAAGCCGATGGTGCTGAAGATCGGCCACCCTGCGGATACCCTCATTTGCGGCAAGATACCGGTCAGAAGCTGCCAAATGTAACCGGTAGTCCGTCATTTTTTGCACGATCAAACGCCCCGCAGTCGGGACGCTAACACCAATCGCCATATCGGCTTCGCGCCGGGAAAGGTTGAACACCCGCGGCAAGGCGACAATCTGAATGTCCAGTTCTGGATTTTCAGCCACCAAAGCCGCACACACCTGCGGCAATAGATAATTGGCACACCCATCTGGCGCTCCGATGCGAATTTGCCCGCTCAGCTGATCCGTCGGCTCCGGCACATCCGCCGTGGCGATTCGCATTGCCTGTTCTGCCGCTTCGGCCCGCTCCAGCAGCTGGCTCCCCGCCTCCGTCACCGCATACCCCGTTGGCGACTTAACAAACAACGTTGTGCGCAACTCCTTCTCTAACCGGGCCATCCTGCGTCCGAGCGTAGCCGGGTCCAACCGCAATATCTTGCCAGCCCCCGATAAGCTGTGTTCGCGCGCCACAGCAATAAACAGCCTCAAATCATCCCAATTTTCCGGCACCGTGGACACCTTTCCATTTCATTTTGCCAAACAAACTCCGGGGGAGTCCGCAGGACGGGGGCTGGCCCCCAATAAACATTGGGTATGACCTTATGCTTTGCAAAAATGCAAAACCACCCTGACTTCATTCCCCTTTTCCTTTGTTTTTCGCAAGGCTACCCTGCGCGTAAAATTCAAGGAGGATTCCCATGCAAGAGCTGACCCACTACATGAACGGTGCCCATGTCAAAGGCACATCGGGCCGTTTTTCCGACGTGTTCAACCCCGCCACCGGCGAAGTACAGGCCCAATGCCCCCTCGCCAACGAAGCCGAAATGGACCAAGCCGTACAGTACGCGATGGCCGCACAGCCAGCTTGGGCCGCCGTGAACCCACAGCGCCGCGCCCGGGTCATGATGAAATTCGTCGACCTGTTGAACCGCGACATGGACAAACTGGCCGAGGCTTTGTCCCGCGAACATGGCAAAACCCTGCCGGATGCAGCTGGCGACGTACAGCGCGGCCTAGAGGTTGTTGAATATTGCATCGGCGCACCCGAGTTGCTGAAAGGTGACTACACCGACAGCGCGGGTCCGGGCATCGACATGTATTCCATGCGTCAACCCTTGGGCGTATCGGCGGGTATCACACCGTTCAACTTTCCCGCCATGATCCCGATGTGGATGTTTGCGCCTGCCATCGTTTGCGGTAACGCGTTCATCCTCAAGCCGTCCGAGCGTGATCCCTCCGTGCCGTTGATGCTGGCTGAACTGCTGGAAGAAGCCGGCCTGCCAAAGGGCATCATTCAGGTCGTGAACGGGGACAAGGAAGCTGTAGATGCGATCCTGCACCACCCTGTAATTCAATCGGTTGGTTTTGTCGGCTCCACACCGATCGCTGAATATATCTATGGCACGGGCTGCTCCAACGGTAAGCGCGTTCAATGTTTCGGTGGTGCCAAAAACCACATGATCATCATGCCAGATGCCGATCTAGACCAAGCCGCCGATGCGCTGATCGGTGCGGGATATGGTGCCGCCGGGGAACGCTGCATGGCGATATCCGTGGCCGTTCCTGTTGGCGACGAAACGGCTGATCGTCTGATCGAAAAGCTGATCCCGCGCATCGAAAAGTTGAAGGTTGGTCCATACACATCCGGCAAAGACGTGGATTACGGCCCGGTTGTTACCGCTGCGGCCAAAGCCAACATCGAACGTCTGGTCCAGTCCGGCGTGGATCAAGGTGCTACGTTGGTCGTCGATGGCCGCAACTTCAACCTGCAAGGCTATGAAGACGGCTTCTTTGTCGGGCCCCACCTGTTCGACAACGTGACCAAGGACATGGACATCTACAAGCAAGAGATCTTCGGCCCCGTTCTGTCTACGGTTCGCGCAAAGACTTACGAAGAAGCACTTGGTCTTGCGATGGATCATGAAATGGGCAACGGTACGGCGATCTTCACCCGTGACGGCGACGCCGCGCGTGATTTCGCCAACCGCATTAACGTGGGCATGATCGGCATTAACGTCCCGATCCCTGTACCGCTCGCTTATCACACCTTCGGCGGCTGGAAGAAATCCGTCTTTGGTGACCTTAACCAGCACGGACCGGATGCGTTCAAGTTCTATACGCGCACCAAGACTGTGACCTCGCGCTGGCCCTCGGGCATCAAAGAAGGCGGCGAGTTCAACTTCAAACCGATGGAATAATTCCGTCTCTTTCCTTCGGCGGTGCGAGCCGTCGAAGGGAGCTTGCGTGCACAGCATGCCCTGCTACAATTAAACAGTTGTTCAATTCGACAGGTCTTGGGAGGGATCACCGACTATGGATTTCGCACTTTCTGAAGAGCAAACCGCCATTTTCGATATGGCCTATGGATTTGGCCAAGACCATATCGCCCCTTTCGCCCGCCAGTGGGAGAAAGACGAGACCATCCCTAAAGAGCTGTGGCCCAAGATAGCCGAGCTTGGCTTTGGTGGCCTGTATGTTTCTGAAGACGGCGGCGGATCTGGCCTGTCACGCCTGGATGCCACGCTGGTCTTCGAAGCGCTCTCTATGGCCTGCCCGTCCGTGGCGGCCTTTCTGTCAATCCACAATATGTGCGCCAAAATGCTGGACAGTTTTGCCAGTAACGACCTGAAGGCCCGTATCATGGGCGATGTTCTGTCGATGAACACCGTGCTAAGCTATTGCCTGACTGAGCCGGGTTCAGGCTCTGACGCTGCGGCGCTCAAGACCAAATGCGACCGCACCAACGACGGGTATACCCTGAACGGCACCAAGGCGTTCATCTCAGGCGGCGGCTATTCAGACGCATATGTCGCGATGGTCCGCACATCGGATGATGGTGCTGCGGGGGTATCCACTGTCTATGTCGAGGATGGTACGGAAGGGCTTTCGTTTGGTGGTCTCGAGGATAAAATGGGCTGGCGCAGTCAACCAACCGCCCAAGTACAGTTCGACAATTGCAACATTCCTGCCAGTAATCTGATCGGTGATGAGGGAAAAGGTTTCAAATATGCGATGATGGGGCTTGATGGTGGCCGCTTGAACATCGCAGCGTGTTCATTGGGTGCTGCGCAGACTGCGCTGGATGCCACGTTGCAATATATGGGCGAGCGCAAGGCGTTCGGGAAATCCATCGACCAGTTTCAGGGGCTGCAATTCCGACTGGCTGATATGGAAATAGAAATGCAGGCCGCCCGGGTGTTCCTTCGGCAGGCCGCATGGAAACTAGACAACAACGCCCCCGACGCCACCAAGTTCTGTGCGATGGCAAAGAAGTTTGTCACTGACACCGGCTCCAAAGTTGTCGACCAATGTCTGCAACTACATGGCGGATATGGCTACCTTGCTGATTATGGCATTGAAAAATTGGTCCGAGATCTGCGTGTACATCAGATATTGGAAGGCACAAACGAGATCATGCGCGTCATTGTCGCTCGAGACATGTTGAAAAACAGATGAACGATATTTCCATCCGTATAACGGGCCGTGCCGGGCGTGTTACGCTCAACCGACCTCAGGCGTTGAATGCTCTGACCTACGAAATGTGTCTGGCCATCGAAGACGCGCTTGACCGATGGTCGAATGATCCATCGGTTGACCTGATAGTCCTGGATGCGGCAGGTGACCGCGCTTTCTGCTCAGGCGGCGACATCGCCGAACTTTATGCGACGGGAAAGGCAGGCAACTATGGCTATGGCAGGAAATTTTGGGCTGATGAATACCGGTTGAACGCCAAAATTTTCAGCTATTCCAAACCGGTCATCTCGTTCATGCAAGGGTTCACCATGGGCGGCGGCGTCGGCCTTGGCTGTCACGGATCGCACCGTATCGTAGGCGAGACTAGCCAGATCGCGATGCCCGAATGCGGGATCGGGTTGATCCCGGACGTAGGCGGTTCGCTGATGCTGGCCATTGCCCCGGGACGGGTTGGCGAATATTTGGGCATCACTGCCAGCCGAATGTCGGCGCAAGACGCAATTTTTGCCGGATTTGCAGATAGTTACATCACCCAAGACCGTTGGCCAGACCTGATCTCTGACCTTGAGGGTACGGGAGATGTCGCGATGCTAACACCCGCAATACTGGAACCACCGGCGTCAGACCTACAAAGACAACAGGCCCAGATCGACGTCTTATTTGACGGTGAGATGCTAGGGGATATTCTGAATAATCTGCGCGCCGATGGCGGAGATTTTGCACTGGAAACGCTAAAGAAAATGGGACGGATGAGCCCGCTTGCAATGGCAAGCGCCATCGAGGTTATCCACCGGCTACGTGGCCCGTCCCTCACCATCGAAAAAGCATTGGATCTAGAATATCGGTTTACCTATCGAGCAATGGAACACGGCGATTTTCTTGAGGGCATTCGTGCCGCAATAATTGACAAAGACCGAAAGCCAGCTTGGCAATTCGCCGATATGAACGTGCCTCTCGCCGCTACGGGAAAGATGTTACGTCCCTTGGGAAATGCTGCCTTAACATTGGAGAAAACGATATGAGTACGAAGATTGGTTTCATAGGGCTGGGCAATATGGGGGCACCGATGGCCGCCAATCTGGCCAAAGCCGGCCATAGCGTCACCGGGTATGACGTGGCGGGTACCACCGCCGAAGGTGTCACCGTCGCTAGCAGCTTGGAAAGTGCTGTAGCGGGGATGGATGTTGTCATCACAATGCTGCCGAACGGGTCGATCCTGCGTCAGGTCGCGGCGCAAGCCCTTCCGCTGATGGAACCCAGTAGTTTATTTATGGACTGCTCAACCGTCGATGTGGAAAGCGCGAAGAACACCTCTCAAGCTGCTGAAGACGCCGGTATTTTTGCGATAGACGCCCCGGTTTCGGGCGGCATCGGTGGCGCTTCCGGCGGGACATTGACCTTTATGGCCGGGGGGTCGGCGGAGGCCTTTGCCAAAGCCAAGCCGCTGTTCGATATCATGGGACAAAAAGCCGTGCACTGCGGTGACGCGGGCGCAGGTCAAGCCGCCAAGATTTGTAACAATATGATTTTAGGCGTCACGATGATCGCAACTTGCGAGGCTTTTGCCCTCGCCGATAAGTTGGGTCTGGACCGGCAAAAGATGTTCGATGTGGTCAGCACTTCATCCGGGTATAGCTGGTCGATGAATGCGTATTGCCCTGCCCCCGGCGTCGGGCCGGTTTCACCCGCCGACAACGGCTATGTGCCTGGTTTCGCTGCGGAATTGATGCTGAAGGATCTGGGTCTGTCGCAGCAAGCGGCAGAAATGGCCAACGCGGACACCCCGATGGGGGAACTGGCGCGGGCGCTTTATGCGCAGTTCGTAAATGATGAAAACGGCCACGGGCGGGATTTTTCTGCAATGCTGCCGCGGTTCGAAAAGCGGAACCGGGGATAACCAGAGCAGGCAAGGCCGGGGGTTTCACACCCCCGGACCCCCGTGGAGTTTTACGGGCAAAATGAAAAATGCTTCTATTCAGCGGCAACCTTTCGAGAAGATAGCATTGGTTTCAGGTACGTGCCGGTGTGACTTGCGGGGACTTCGGCGACCTGTTCTGGCGTACCTGTAGCGACCACCTGACCGCCCCCGTCACCGCCTTCAGGGCCGATATCAATAATATGATCGGCGGTTTTTATTACATCGAGATTGTGTTCGATGACGATCACCGAATTGCCTTGGTCAACCAATTCATGCAGGACTTCGAGAAGCTTGCGCACGTCTTCGAAGTGCAGGCCGGTTGTAGGTTCGTCCAAGATGTAGAGGGTACGCCCCGTTGACCGTCTGCTGAGTTCCTTCGACAGCTTCACACGCTGTGCCTCCCCACCGGAGAGCGTCGTTGCTTGCTGGCCTACCTTGATGTAGCCAAGCCCTACGCGCATCAACGCATCCATTTTCTCGCGGATACTGGGCACGGCTTGAAAGAAGCTCTGGGCGTCTTCGACGGTCATATCCAGCACGTCGGCGATGGATTTACCCTTGAATTTTACCTCGAGTGTTTCGCGGTTATAGCGCTTACCCTTACAGGTTTCACATTCGACGTATACATCGGGAAGAAAGTGCATCTCGATCTTAATGACGCCATCACCTTGGCATGCCTCGCAACGACCGCCCTTGACGTTGAAGCTGAAACGTCCTGGTTTATATCCTCGGGCCTTTGCTTCGGGAAGCCCGGCGAACCAGTCGCGGATCGGAGTGAATGCCCCGGTATAGGTTGCGGGGTTTGACCGTGGAGTTCGGCCTATCGCGCGTTGATCAATGTCGATGACCTTGTCGAGATGCTCGAGCCCCTTGATCGTCTCACATGGTGCAGGCGTTTGACGTGCGCCGTTCAGGTTCATCGATGCAGTCTTGAACAAAGTTTCGATGGTCAACGTAGATTTACCACCACCGGACACGCCGGTAACACAGACGAATTGCCCCAGTGGGAAGCTGACGGTAACATCTTTTAGATTGTTACCAGTAGCTTTGACAACGGTGAGCGCCTTTTTGTTGCCTTTGCGCCGCTTGGTCGGCACGGCGATTTTGCGTTTGCCGGTCAGGTATTGCCCGGTCAGCGATGCCGGGTCATTGGCAACCTGTTCGGGGGTGCCGTGACTGACGACCTGGCCGCCATGCACACCTGCTCCCGGCCCGATATCGAAGACATAATCCGCTTCTCGGATCGCTTCTTCATCATGTTCGACCACGATCACGGTGTTACCCTGGTCGCGCAGGTTCTTGAGCGTCTGCAACAGACGGTCATTGTCACGCTGGTGAAGGCCAATTGAGGGTTCATCAAGTACATAGAGGACGCCAGTCAGCCCGGAGCCTATCTGAGACGCCAGGCGAATACGCTGGCTTTCGCCCCCGCTTAGCGTTCCGCTTGAACGGGCCAGCGTAAGATACTCCAACCCCACGTTATTCAAAAAGCCCAACCGTTCGCGAATTTCCTTGAGAATGGCGCGGGCGATCTCGTTCTTCTGGGCTGTCAGGTGATTGGGGACTGTGTTGCACCAATCGAACGCCTCGCGGATCGACATTTGCACAACTTGACCTGCATGGCGCAATCGATCGGGTGCACCATCGGCAGGTCCGATCTTGACCGCGAGCGCCTCGGGGCGAAGACGGTAGCCATCACAGGTGCCGCACGGGCGATTGTTCTGATAACGCTCGAATTCTTCGCGCACCCAGTTGCTATCGGTCTCTCGATAACGCCGTTCCATGTTCGGAATTACGCCTTCGAAAACCCGGCTGACCTCGTAAACACGCCCGCCCTCGTCATAGCGAAACTTGATCTCTTCCTTGCCGGAGCCATAAAGAAAGACCTGCTGTACGTTTTCGGGAAGGTCTTTCCATTTAGTAGTCTCGCTGAACTTATAATGTTTCGCGATCGCTTCGATTGTTTGCTTGAAGTAAGGCGACTTTCCTTTGCGCCACGGGGCCAGTGCACCATCGTAAACCTTTAAGTTTTGATCGGGTACCACCAGACGTTCATCAAAAAACAGCTCTTTGCCCAATCCATCGCAGGATGGGCACGCACCGAAGGGCGCGTTGAAGGAGAACAAGCGTGGCTCGATCTCGGGGATGGTGAAGCCGCTGACAGGGCAAGCGAACTTTTCACTGAAAGTGTGGCGTTCGGGATCGCCTTCGCCCGGTGCGGTTTCAAGTATGGCTATGCCGTCCGCCAAATCCAATGCGGTACGCAGGGAATCGGCCAGGCGGGTTTCGAGCCCCTCGCGAACCACGATCCGGTCCACAACCACGTCGATATTGTGACGGTATTTTTTATCCAATGTCGGCGGCTCATCCAGTTCATGGAATTCACCATTAACTTTTACACGCTGA
>LAZR01000857.1_pt1 | contig 20905 bp, 15 predicted proteins | sample 329461 | NCBI WGS metagenome assembly LAZR01 (sample SAMN03002196, study PRJNA259156) | marine sediment metagenome | biome: sea floor; feature: Hydrothermal impacted sediments; material: marine sediment; isolation source: Loki non-amplified sample from Loki's castle hydrothermal vent sediment ...
GAGATTTTACACGCAACTTTGCAACCTTGCTGAGACTAGGATAAAAAGAGCGTTATGAAAACACTAAACGACACCCTCATAGCCAGCAATTCCGCCACCACAACTAGTTGGTTTCGTACCGCGGCGCCTTATATTCATGCGCATCGTGGCGCGACATTTGTGATCGCCTTTGATGGTGAAACGATTGAAACTTCGGGCTTTGATAGTCTCGTACATGACTTAGCATTGCTGAGTAGTTTAGGCATAAAACTCGTCCTTGTTTACGGTGCTCGACCACAAATCGAACAGCAGTGTCACAGCCAAAATATTGAAGTTCACTATCATCAAGGACTCCGTGTTACCGATAATGCCAGTCTTAAAATAGCTAAATCCGTGATGGGGGAATTACGGATTAATATTGAAGCAAAGCTTTCGTTTGGCCTGCCACATACTCCGATGGCGCATGCTCGTATTCGTTGTACTAGCGGCAATTTAATTACAGCACGACCTGTTGGCATTAGGGATGGCATTGATTTTGGTCATACAGGTGAAGTCCGTCGGGTGGACATTCAGGGCATTAACGATCAACTGACTTTGGGCAATATGGTATTATTACCGCCTTTAGGCTATTCACCAACCGGTGAAATATTCAACCTTGCCGCAGAAGATATTGCCACGGCAGTTGCCACCGCATTAACCGCCGATAAGCTTATCTTTATAGGCGAAAGTACTCATGGTCTACCGCGAGAATTAACCGTTGAACAAGTTGAACAGTTGTCACCAGAAACGGCAACACATCATCCTTTCAACGCCGCACTTCGTGCCTGTAAATCGGGGGTAAAACGCGTCCATTTACTTGACCGTTCGCAAGATGGTGCATTACTTCAAGAATTATTTAGTCGCGATGGTGCTGGCACATTAATTACCGCTAAATCATTTGAAAGAATTCGTCAGGCCAATATAGATGATGTCGGCGGTATTCTTGATCTAATCCAACCTTTAGAACAAAACGGGACCTTAGTAAAACGTTCGCGCGATCTATTGGAAGTCGAAATCGGCCATTTCACCGTGATGGAGCGAGATGGATCAGTCGTTGCCTGCGCCGCTCTTTATCCTTATCCACATAGCGATGTTGCTGAGCTTGCTTGTCTTGCAGTATCTAAAGACTATCAAAGTTTAGGCCGAGGCGACCGCCTATTATCAGCCATCGAACAACAAGCAACTGTTCTTGGTTTAAGTGCACTTTGTGTGCTGACAACCCAAACCGCTCATTGGTTTATTGAACATGGGTTTAGTGCGGCCGAAATTCGCGATTTACCAATGGAAAAACAAGCCTTATATAACTATCAGCGCAACGCCAAAGTATTCAAGAAAATACTTAATTAAAATTTTCGCTGACTATCAATCCGTTTTTTATATTCAGGGAATAATAGCGGCGCTAATTCATGCAAAGCTTTTTCGTAAACACGGCGTTTGAAAAACACGATTTCTTTCGCCGGCTGCCAATAATTTTCCCAGCGCCAATCATCGAACTCAGGTTTATCATGTCGCGTTAAATTAACATCGGATTCGCTGCCCGTTAAGCGCAATAAAAACCAGCGTTGTTTTTGACCAATACACAGCGGCTTATTGCCATATCGTAAATAACGTTTAGGTAATCGATAGCGCAACCAACCACTAGTCATGCCAAGTAATTGCACATGTTCGGGGGCTAAACCAACCTCTTCCATTAATTCACGATAGACAGCTTGTTCTGGCGTTTCATCTGCCTTTATTCCGCCTTGCGGAAACTGCCATGAGTCATGCTGCGCACGTTGCGCCCACAAAACCTCATTATTATCGTTGCAGAGAATTATCCCCACATTAGGCCTAAAGCCATCTTTATCAATCACAGTCCTACATCTCTCGTTAAAAGAAGCAAGCACTTCTATAACGTCATAATTTGTCAATACTCGATAGGTTATCACGGTATTCAATCGATTTTGCCTTACAATAGTGACTATTTTTTAATTAGTGATGTGAATCGTAATGGCATTAGCAATCTTTGACTTGGATAACACGCTACTTGGTGGCGATAGTGATTATTTGTGGGGTGAGTTTTTAGTCGAAAATAACTTAGTGGACGCCGAAAGTTATCAGCAGTCTAACCAAGATTTTTATGACCAATACCTTGCGGGAACAATGGATATTTTTGAGTTTTCTGCATTTCAACTTAAACCGCTAGCCGATAATACTCCTGCTGATTTAATACGCTGGCGCACCCAATATCTTGCTGAGAAAATTGACCCAATTATCTTACCTGCCGCACAAAAACTGATTGAACATCATCGTCAATGTGGTGATACCTTGCTGATCATTACCGCAACAAATAACTTTATTACTACGCCAATCGCTAAAAAATTAGGTATTCCACATTTAATTGCAACCGAAGCTGAAATGGTAGATGGCTTGTACACCGGGCATGTTACTGGCACGCCTTCTTATCAACAGGGCAAAGTAGAACGCTTGCAAGAATGGTTAGGCACTCAAAACCAAACCTTAGCCGGTAGCTATTTTTATAGTGATTCTCACAATGATTTACCACTATTAAATATGGTTGAACATCCGGTCGCCGTTGATTCTGATCCTAAATTATTCGCGATCGCTCAACAGCAAGGCTGGCAAACGATTAGTTTGCGGACCTAAAGAATAAATTGAAGCGGTTTACGATCTAGGTAAAGCCTACTAATAGTTGATACAATTCTCCTTTTAAATTCTTAATCAGGCCGTCAATCATGGAATGGGAAGTTGTTATTGGGTTAGAAATTCACGCCCAACTCGCCACCAAAACTAAGATATTTTCTGGTGCACCGACCACTTATGGCGCGGAAGCTAATACCCAAGCTTGCGCGGTAGATCTTGGATTTCCTGGCGTATTACCCGTACTGAATCAAGAAGCGGTAAAAATGGCGATTAAATTTGGCTTGGCGGTGGATGCTGAGCTGACTGATCACTCAGTATTTGCTCGTAAAAACTACTTCTATCCTGACTTGCCGAAAGGTTACCAAATCAGTCAACTTGATTTGCCGATTGTTGGCAAAGGCCAGTTGTCGATTGAACTTGAGGACGGTTCTGAAAAAATGATCGGCATTACACGTGCTCATTTAGAAGAAGATGCTGGTAAATCGTCACATGAAAACTATCCTGGCCAAACCAGTGTGGATCTTAATCGTGCCGGCACACCATTATTAGAAATCGTTTCCGAACCTGATCTAAGCAGCGCAAAGGAAGCGGTTGCTTATATGAAAAAAATCCACTCTTTGGTGCAATACATCGAGATCTGTGACGGAAATATGCAAGAAGGTTCTTTTCGCTGTGACTCTAATGTATCTGTCCGCCCGAAAGGTCAAAAAGAATTAGGAACCCGCGCCGAGCTTAAAAACATCAACTCATTCCGTAATGTTGAGCGCGCGATTAATATTGAAATAGAACGTCAAATTGAATTGATCGAAGATGGCGGCACCGTCGTTCAAGAAACCCGTTTATATGATGCCGATAAAAATGAAACACGGTCAATGCGTAGTAAAGAAGAAGCTAATGATTATCGCTACTTCCCTGATCCAGACTTATTGCCTGTTGTTTTAGATCCTGAAGTCATCGAACAAATTAGAGCATCACTACCAGAATTACCGAACGCTAAACGTGATCGCTTTATTAATGAGATGAATTTATCACGTTATGATGCCTCGGTACTGACCAGCAGTCGCCAACTTGCCGATTATTTTGAAGCGGTGTTAGTCGCATCAAATAATCAAGATCCAAAATTGTGTGCTAACTGGATCATTACCCAATTATCAGGGGCATTAAACAAGGCGAGTTTAGAAATCACTGAGTCACCGGTCAGCGCAGAGCAATTAGGCGGATTATTGGTACGTATTAGCGACAACACCATCTCAGGAAAAATTGCTAAACAGATTTTTGATAGCTTGTGGAATGGTGAAGGCAGCAATGTCGATAGTATTATCGAAGAAAAAGGCTTGAAACAGGTCACCGATTCAGGTGCGATTGAAGCGATTATTGATGAAGTCATTGCCAATAATCAGGGACAAGTTGAACAATATCGTGATGGCAAAGAACAGTTATTTGGCTTCTTTGTTGGCCAAGTGATGAAGGCATCAAAAGGTCAAGCAAACCCTGCACAGGTTAATGATTTATTAAAAGCCAAACTGGTTGGCTAATTTTTAAATCATTCAATCTATAATAAAGGCTGTGTTCATTATTGAACACAGCCTTTTTTTTAAAATTATCTGGTGTTAATTTTGGCCAGAAATCATCGCAGCTACTTTACCCGAAACCATACCGAATAGAGCCCCGACAATAAATGACAGTGAAATAACGATAACCGGATTTGAAAAATCCATTGCTAAGGTATTACCAGCCGTTGATAACTCAGGACCTGCATGAATGGCATAAGCTGCTGTTGCCGCAAAGCCATAAACAGCGGTAGGAATAACTGAAAATGCAGGAATAGTTGCGCCCATTACTAATACAAATACCGCTAAACCAACCCAAACAGCAGCATTAACGGCTAATGGCGTACCTTGACCCAAACCCACTTTTGTAATTAAGGCAAAGGCAATACCAGCAAGCACGGAACCAAAAATACCGCACACGATTGTATTTTTTAATGCTGCAGTATTAGCACCATTATGAAAATAAGCCCCCCAAGCAATAAAAATTGCCCATATTGTCACCATACCTGCTAGCGGGCTGAGTGACAGCCACGTAGCGATTCCACCTAATACACCTATACTTAATGCTAATGCGAACATAATTTTCTCTCTCTTTCTATTATGAAGTTAATGTTATTTTTAAATACAGTCCTGTCTGCATTTTGCGTAATGCTTATTTTTGTCACTGTATTAAAAACGATTTGATGGGCACTAAAATTTAGTCAATAGGCCCGAGCGGTAATTAAGCATACTTCTTAATATTATTCAATCATCATGATAGTAGGCTCTCTAATTGCTAACTAGAAAATTGCCACTACGTCTTTTTTAAATATGATGTTTTTATTTTTCTTCATTAAAACTAACACATCAAAACGTAGATAAAATCTCACTTCTATCCATTATTTTCGATAATACTATTTTTACCATCCGTCTTCCCCTAGCACAATAAAGTAAGGTAGTATCCGTTTACTATTTCGGCGGGACATAACATTTTTATGTGTCGGAAATATTTCACTGGCAATTTAGGCGTAAGTAAACATGAAGTTTCAGCAAGAACACCTTTCATCCAAAATGACCCTAAAGTCATTGCCCTCAACATCGCCCCTGCCAGAAGCAAACTGGGTGTTAGTGTTTGGCTCAATAACTCGATTTAAAGAACGTAACTTTGGCAGCATCTTACAAAAACGCTACCCTAATGCTCAAATAATCGGTTGTACAACCTCGGGAGAAATCACTGAAGATGGTGCTCACGATGATAGCCTGCACATTACAGCGATGCTTTGGGAACGAAGTCTGCTCAAATTTGTTGTTAAACCAGTAAATAGCATGGCTCAATCCCATGCTCTCGGTGCACAAATAGCAAATGAACTCACTCAAAATGATCTTAAGGGCGTATTTGTATTAAGCGATGGCTTAAACGTGAATGGCTCCGAATTGGTCGAAGGTTTACAAGAAGTATTACCTGAAATACCGATAACTGGCGGTCTTGCCGGTGACAATGCAGCATTCACTCAAACATTATTGTTAAATAATGACAAAGTGCAAGACAAAGTAGTTATTGCCGTCGGTATTTATGGCAAAGATGCAGTGGTAACAAGTGGTGCATTAGGTGGTTGGAGCCCTTATGGACCGCCTCGTAAAATTACTCGCTCACTCAAAAATGTCGTGTTTGAATTAGATAACAACCCCGCCCTGCCACTTTACAAAATGTACATTGGTTATTACGCCAATACCTTACCTGCATCAGGTCTTAACTTCCCGTTTGCAATAATGTCTGAAGACAAAAAAATAACGGTCATTCGTACGCTATTAGGTGTTGATGAGAAAAATAACAGCCTCACCTTTGCAGGGAATGTTGCCGAAGGTTCAACCGTACGTTTTCTAAAGTCAGATCATGATCAATTGGTCAACGGTGCCAGTGATGCTGCTCGCCAAATCTTAAACAAAGACATTAATATTAATGATCGAGCGTTGGCAATTTGCGTGAGTTGTGTCGGTCGTAAATTGGTGATGCAAGAACAGGTTTCGGATGAAGTTTTTGCCGTACAACGTTTATTGGGCGTACAAACCGGCATTACCGGTTTTTATTCAAATGGTGAAATTTGCTCAGGAGAACGTGATGGTGAAAGCATGTTACATAATCAAACGATGACGATCGCTTATTTAAGCGAACACATGAGCTAGTTCAACGTTAAGCCGCTTGCTTTAAACCCCATAAGCAAGCGGCTTATGACTTATCTTAAATCTTACATTAGTCTTAAACTAACTCTCTCGCCGCGGCTAGTAGCGCCAAGCGTGCAATAACACCATAAGCATAAAAGCGGTTGGGTTCAGCATCTGGCTTTTCAGACTTATCGGGCGAGTTACATGGTTGAGCAAAAGCTAATGGCTCAAAATGCATGCCAGGCGCATTTAAGTTCTCATTAACACCGCGTCCGGTATGCACACGATAAAAACCACCAACAACGAAGTGATCAATCATATATATAACGGGCTCAGCTACCGCGTTTTCTTCTCCTAGTGTTTCAAAGGTATAAACACCTTCTTGTATCAATACATTTTCAACACTCATGCCTTCTTTTGCTGATGACATTTTAGTACGTTGTTTGCGATTCAAGTTGATTATTTCATCAGCACTTTTCACCATCATAATGCCCATTCCATAAGTACCCGTGTCTGACTTCACCACGACAAATGGCTCTCTATCAATGCCATATTCATCATACTTTTGCTGGATCGATGCCAACATGTTTTCAACATTTTTGGCCAAACATTCATTGCCAAGGCGTTCCATAAAATTCACTTCACCGCACTGTAATGACAGTGGCGAAATCAACCACGGATCAAGCCCTACTTGTTTAGCAAACTCTGTCGTCACATCGTGATAATGTGCGAAGTGATCTGATTTTTTACGGTTAGACCATCCCGCCGATAATGGCGGCGTTAATACTTGTTCTAAATTTTCTAGAATAGTGGGCCGTCCACCAGAAAGATCATTATTTAACAAAACAAGACAGGGTGAAAAATCACCCACCGCCACGCGATTTCCAACACGTATTAACGGTTCAATAACACAGCGCTTTCCAGACGGTAAATCAATCGAAGTCGCTTCCGTTAAATCGTCACGCAAGCTGCCTATTCTGGCTTCTAGTCCTGCCTTTTCAAAAATTGAACGTAAGGTTTCGAGGCTTTCTAAATAAAATAAATTTCGCGTGTGGTTTTCAGCGACGATCAATACTTTTCTAGCACGTGGACAGGCCCGCTCAACCGCCGACTGGACCGCTTGTATACATAGCGGCATAAAGGCTGGGTTAAGATTGTTAAATCCCGCTGAAAATAAATTAGTATCAACAGGCGCTAATTTAAAACCTGAATTTCGAAGATCAACAGAAGCATAAAAAGGAGCTGGGGTTAATAACCACTGCTCACGTAACCAAGTTTCAACTTCGGCTTGATGTGTTAATAAATGAGACTCAAGCTGTAATAAAGGGCCTTTCCATGCTGTGGTTAAATGTGGAACACCTGAAATCATAATAATCTTTACCTGTTAGCAAAAACGATTTTGACGATCGATTAATAAGCAGCTTAAAAACCATCAAAATATTATTTTGTCTTTAAGAAAGTGAGATATTCATTTTCTTATGTAAGCCCCCTATCAGGCAAGGATTAAGTTTTATTAAAATATTGACTACCCACTAGCCGGATAATAAAAAATGGGTTATCTTCCTAGCCTGACTATTTTGTCAGCATTATTATAGATAATAGGTATGTTTTAGAGTGAATGATGTCCAAAACGAATTTTCCGGATTAAAAGTCATGGTGATCGACGATAGCAAGACAATTCGTCGCACAGCGGAAACGCTACTCAAAAAAGCGGGATGTGATGTACTCACGGCTGAAAATGGCTTTGAGGCCCTACCCATTATTAGTACCCAACATCCAGACATTCTATTTATCGATATTATGATGCCTCGTCTGGATGGTTACCAAACCTGTTCTTTGATAAAAAATAATGCCAAATTTCAAAATACACCGGTCATTATGCTATCAAGCAAAGATGGACTCTTTGACCGAGCAAAAGGCCGTGTCGTTGGAGCCGAACAATACTTAACGAAACCATTTACTCGTGAAGATCTTCTCGGCGCTATTCGTACACACCTCATCAACAAAACCAAGGATGCGTAATAAATATGGCTCTAATCCTGATTGCAGATGATTCACCAACTGAGATTTTTGTTGTCAAAAAGATGTTGGAAAAACATAACCATGACGTTATTAGCGCCGAAGATGGCTTACAAGCAATTGAACAAGCCTTAAGTGAAAAACCAGATCTTATTATTATGGATGTGGTGATGCCTAACTTAAATGGTTTTCAAGCCACTCGTCGTCTTAGCAAAGACCCGGCAACACAAGATATTCCCATCATTATCGTTTCCTCGAAAAATCAAGAAACAGATAAATTATGGGGTTTTAGACAGGGTGCTAAGGGTTATTTATGTAAACCGGTCAATGAAGATCAGCTACTGACTGAAATTAATGCACTGCTAACGACACCAACATTATGAACAGCACCTTTTGTCCTGCGGATGTCATTTCATTATTACGTGATATCCAGCAGCGTAGTCTGCAAAGTGCTGCGAATGCATCCCAACTAGATTCTTTTCATGGAACTTGGACCGCGATCGGCTTTAGAATCGCCCAAGAAAACCTACTCATTCCGCTCAATGAAGCACGAGAAGTATTTATTGTGCCTTCACAGATTAGTCCCGTACCTCGCGCTCAGCCTTGGGTTTTTGGTATTGCCAATCTACGAGGTGAGTTATTACCCTTGTTTGACCTTAAGTATTTTCTATATGGTCAACCGACAAAAGTAAACAAACGCAGTCGTATCGTGGTGACTAATAACACTCAGCTTTATGCCGGATTATTACTCGATGAGGTATTTGGCTTGAAACATTTTCAACATGAGCCAACATTAAGCAATACCAACGATGAAACAGCTATCTCACCTTATATAACGAGCAACATAAATCAACACGATATGCACTGGGATATTTTTAGCTTTAACAAACTCGCCGTTGATCAACGATTTTTGAATGCGGCCGCATAACTCTTTGGTTTAGGACGAACTCTATGAATCCAACAAGCACGCTTTTTCTCTCCGCTTTAGTTGCGAAAAACAATGTAATAAACTTAATTTTTGCTGTTGCATTTACCGCCGCAGCCTTAGTAGGTGTTTGGTTACTGGCTACCAATCAGTATCAACTCATACATGAAAATGGCTTAATATTTTCAGCTGGTATCGCCATATCAATGATCCTTGCGATCATCATGTTCCTTCGTCTGAGTTATTTACCCCACAAAACCGTTAGCTCTGCATTAGCAACGATGGAGATACAAAACCGCCATAACCAAGATGCTATCCTGCAGTTACTCGATGAAATGGGCGATCTTGCCGATGGCGATCTCACCACATCCGCCACCGTAACAGAAGATATTACTGGCGCGATCGCAGATTCGGTCAACTACACCATCGATGCTTTGCGTGACTTAGTAGAAAATATTAACAATACAACATTACAAGTAGCATCAGCGGCCCAAGAAACTCAAGCAACCTCTTTGCATCTTACCGATGCAAGTGAGCATCAAGCACAACAAATTAGCGAAGTAAGTAGTGCCATTAATGAAATGGCTGGTTCTATTGAGCAAGTATCTCAAAATGCCAGCCAATCATCAGATGTTGCGAAACAATCTGTAAAATTAGCCGCAGAAGGTAACGTAGCGGTGAAAAAAGCCATTACAGGTATGGATGCCATTCGTGAACATATCCAAGAAACCTCAAAACGAATTAAACGTTTAGGTGAAAGTTCGCAAGAAATCGGTGATATTGTGGAACTTATCAACGACATTGCTGAACAAACCAACATTTTGTCGCTTAATGCTGCTATTCAAGCCACGATGGCCGGTGAAGCAGGTCGAGGTTTTGCGGTTGTTGCCGATGAAGTACAACGTTTGGCCGAACGTTCAAGTAAAGCGACTAAACAAATTGAAGCCATCGTAAGAACTATCCAAAGCGATACCAACGAAGCAATAAGCTCGATGGAACAAAGTACGACAGGGGTGGTATTGGGTGCACAATTATCACAAGATGCAGGAACATCACTTGAACAAATTGAAACCGTATCTAATCAGCTCGCCGCGTTAATTGATAATATTTCTAATGCGGCAAAACAACAAGCTAAGGCGGCTATCAGCACCTCTGACAGTATGAATGTTATCCAAGAAATAACCATGCAAACGTCAACTGGAACCTACGAAAGTGCTGCGTCTATCGGTCGATTATTAGAACTGACCAATGAGCTACGTAAATCTGTTTCCGGTTTTAAATTGCCATAAGTTGACGTTTTATTATCATGATATTTTTGTTGATTAAAAATATTTTTCCCATTTTTGTTGCGGAGTAACAAATGGCACGGACTAATAGTGGCAATTATGACGCTCTTGCTTGGGTTCAGGACGAAGTTCAAAAATCTTTAGCTGATGCCCTACAAGCACTAACAAAGGCCGTTGATTCTCCCGATGATAATACTGCCATCGCGCTATGTATTACTCAGATACATCAAATCATCGGCACCATGGAAATGTTAAACCTGCAAGGTCCGAAGCTATTAGCGACTGAAATGCTTGCTTCTGCCATTGCACTTCGTGACAAAAAAATCCCAGACATTACGACCGCTCAAGATAGTTTATTAAAAAGCCTCTTATTGTTACCCAATTATTTGAAATTGGTCGGTACGTCGTTACAAGATCATCCGTTAAGACTTATAGATACGATGAATGAATTACGCAAAACACGAAGCGTATTGGCCTTGGAGGAACTTGATTTATTCAAACCATCGCTATTAGTTCATTTGCCCACTGAAATAAGTCCAGATCCACATCAGACCTCACCGAATATTGATATTCCAGTCAATAAACTCAGTCAAATTTTTCAAATTTCATTATTAAGCTGGTTTAAAACTAATGAACTCGCTAGCTTACAAAAAATGGCAAAAATTGTTCACTATCTACGCCTTAGCTGTATTCATGAGCGTACGATTATTCTATGGTGGGCTGCTGAAGGCGTCCTTGAAGCGCTTTTAGATAACGGTCTTGCTGCAACGCCAGCAACCAAAATTAAAATCGGTACATTAAATCAATCAATCAAACTGTTTTCTAAGCAAGATGAACAACAGTTTTTATCTGTGTTTCCTAAAGAATTAGTACATAACTTATTGCTGCTAGTCGCTCACTCCACCAGCAGCGGAAAATACGTCAGTTCATTAAAAGAAGCCTTTCACTTAGACTTTTTTGATACCTTGCAGCAGCAAAAAATTTATAGTTTTTCAGGCAATGTATTATCAGAAGTACATTCCGAATTATTGTTTCAGCTTCAAGAAATAAAAGAACATACCGATAGACTCGCGCTTAATGATAGTTACTCGCCCGATATCACCGGAGCAATTATTGAAAAATTATCGAGTATGTCAAATACCTTACAATTGTTGGAAGAGCTGGATGCATGCGCACTACTAAAAGACCAACTCCAGCGATTCCAAGCGTTAGCGAGTCAAGAACAAGCTGCTAATGACGAGCAATTGATGGCGCTGGCGAATGATTTATTAGAAATCGAAAATTTACTACAAGCAGAAAATCAATATTCTTCCGAAAGTTCTAACGAACATTTTCAGCTTCAACACTCGGTTATTACAGAATGTCAGCATGAACTGGTCACTGTTAAAGAAACATTATCTTTATTAGTCGAGCGTCCCGAAGGTTCATCTCAATCATTATCAGACATCGCAAGTCAATTACAATTAATTGCTGGCAGTCTATCAATGTTGAATCTTCATGCGGCAGCTAGCTTGTTTGAAAATACCGTTCGTCAAATTGAACAAACAAAAGCAGAACAGCACTTTGTTACCAGTAATGAGCTCAATTTATTTGCCGACATCATTGCCGCTGCTGAGCTTTATATGGACAACTTACTGCGCCGTGGCTCAGAACAATCTAGCTTATTGCAGGGTGCCCAGTATATTCTTGATAATTTTGAACAAGCGAAGTCAGTCAATGCTAATAGCGCCGAACCAACAATAACTGAAGATGCAGGTTCATCTCACCTATCAGCAGTCACCAGTGTTCAACGATATATTGACCAACAAGCAGAATTAGACGCGCCTGCACCTCAAAATGCGACAAGTTCGTCCTTACCACTTACAACAAGTGTTCAGCGTTATATTGATCAGCAATTATTAGTCACTCCGACAACTGAAACATCATCAGTAACCGGCGTTCAACGCTATATTCACCAACAAACAAAATCCGTAGATCATGCTCCCGAAAAGCAGCTAAACATTCCGGAACAATTACAAACAAGCGTCCAGCGTTACATTGATCAACAAGCACTAGGCTCGCCGCTAACTGACACATCAATAACGACCAGCGTTCAACGCTATATTGATCAGCAATCAGAATTAACATCGGCAATATCGAGCACGACACACTTTGCTGATGGCATTGATAGTGAAATTGCTGAAATTTTTATTGAAGAAGCTAACGAAGTGCTAGTCGAGCTACGACATTTACTCCCTAATTGGCATGATCAAGGCAACATTGACGTCTTAGCTATCATTCGCCGTCACTTCCATACACTAAAAGGAAGTGGCTATATGGCTGGCGCTAATGTCATTGCTGACTTGGCAAAAGCGATCGAATATCTACTCAATAACGTGTTAGAAGGGAAGCTTGCAACCCCATCACCACTCTCGTCTCTTTTAGCTGACTGTGTTGGGCTGATTCCTGAGTTACTGACTCACTTCACTAATGGTGAGATGGACGTAAATAATAAGGCTACCAAGCTCACTCAAACAGCTATACATTTATTAGAAACAGAAACAGAAACAGAAACAGAAACAGAAACAGAAACAGAAAATAATGTTTCCGAAGAGGATGAGTTGCAACAGATATTTAATATGGAAGCAACGCAGCATATTGCGACATTTAAAATAGCATTAAGTGAATCACCCTCACACTTCATCATCGATAAAGAATTATTGCGAGCTGCACACTCATTGAAAGGCTGTGCGAATATCGCTAACGTTATTCCCGTTGCTGAACTTGCAACACAATTAGACCTATCCCTGCGCGAACGTTATGAATTAGATCCAACATTAAATGAACAGCAGCGCGAAATTTTATCATCGGCGATAGAGGGTCTCGATCGCTATGTTGAATACATAAAGTTTCCACAAACAACTTCTCAGCCTGACATTTCTTCATTTACCGAAATCTTGCAACAACTTTTACCAACTGATGATGAAAAAGCACAACCACAACGCCTTATCGACCCTGAGTTTCTTGCCGTATTTATTGAAGAAACAGATGAATTATTATCATTGTATGAAGAACAACTTCAGCAGTTTAAACATCAAACAGATAATTCAGAAATCAAAGCCGTGCTGCAACAAACGCTTGCCACATTACGTGATAATGCACAGATACTGAATCTTGGCACGCTGAGCGAGCTATATCAATTACTCATTGAACTGACCTTGCATGCTGATGGCAAAAACAATAATGATTTAATGTTATTAGAGCTAGGTAGTGAAGAGATTAACCTTCAAGTCGAAAGCTTACTGCAAAACAAAATCAGCCCGGATATAGATGAATTCAAAAAGAATGTTGATAGGACTTTAACTCAAACTCCTATTCCAGAAACAGTGATTAATGAGCACTTATTTAGTATTCCAAATGATGATCCTGAATTATTAGAGGCGTTTACTGAAGAATGTGCAGAACTGCTTAAATCAAGTGGTGAAGCCATTAAACATTGGACCAACGATCAGAATGCCCAAGATGCGGTTGCACAATTACAACGAGAACTTCACACCCTTAAAGGTGGTGCACGTCTGGCAGGCATTACGCCGATTGCAGATCTTACGCATCAGATCGAATCATTAGTATTCCAAGTCACTGAAGCTACAACAGCACCTGAACCCGCTTTTTTTGGTTTATTACAGCGTAGTCAAGATCGCTTGTCCGATATGCAGGAATTACTCGCTCGACAAGAGAGTTTTAAGTTTGCTGATGATTTGATGACTGAAATTACCGCCTTTTCTCATCAATCCCTATCTGTTCCTGCTCCTCAAGAGCCAACGGTTGATCCTGTTACGCCAGCCACTACATCACAGGAACCCAATACAACACCGCAACATAGTGATCAGATACGTGTTCGTACTGATTTACTCGATTTTTTATCGAACTTCGCCGGTGAAGTAAGTATTTCTCGTGATCGGGTCGGTCAACAAAACTCCGCAATTAAACAACAATTAGCAGAGATGGAAGGCACCCTTTCTCGGCTACAAGATCAATTACGTAATCTTGAAATAGAAACTGAAACACAAATTCTATTTCGCTACGATGATGAAGCACTTAAACAAGAATCTGAATTTGATCCTCTCGAATTAGATCGCTTTTCGATGATTCAACAATTATCGCGTAGTTTGACCGAAACGGTTGGCGATATGCATGAAATCAGTCAATCACTTGAATTATTAGTACAAGAATCCGATGGTATTTTATTGCAACAATCGCGGCTCAGTACGGACTTACAACAGGGGTTGATGCATACCCGACTGATTCCATTTCAAGGTTTAGTTCCGCGGTTTGAACGTATTGTTCGACAAACAAATTCAGAATTAAATAAACAATCTGAATTAATTATTCATGGTGCTGAACGAGAATTAGACCGAACAATTATTGACCGCATTGTGGCACCTATTGAGCATTTGCTTAGAAACGCCATAGGTCATGGTATTGAATCGGTCGAAAGTCGTCTGGCCTCAGGTAAAAAGCCCGTGGGCACACTCACACTGACCATAAGCCGAGAAGGTTCAGAAGTGCTGATTTCTTTATCTGATGATGGCCAAGGCATTAACATTGAAAAAATCCGTCAAAAAGCGCTCGATCAACACCTGATAACTCATAACAATATGCCGCGTGATGAAGAATTGATTCAACTCATTCTTTCATCTGGTTTTAGTACTGCTGATAAAGTTTCACAACTTGCTGGACGTGGCGTGGGTATGGACGTAGTCAGTAATGAAATTCGCGCCCTAAAAGGTCGGTTATCAATCCAATCCGTTCCAGGTAAAAGTACTACTTTCAATATTCGGTTACCGCTGACCTTATCGATCATGCAAGCATTACTTGTCAGCAGCCACGATCATCAATATGCGATTCCTCTTACTGCTGTTCATGCTGGTGACCGAATTGCAGTAAGTAATGTTAAAGAACTTCTAAAACAACAAGCAGAACCGCGTTATGAAGCTAATGGTGAGTATTATCGATTCTTGCCTTTAAGTACTTTGCTTGATTTGCCACTCATTCTTCCCGAAGATCCGAAAGTGCAGTTACCCTTATTATTATTCCGTTACGGCGATATGCATATCGCTTTATTAGTTGATTCCATTAATAGTAATCGAGAAATTGTGCTTAAACCGGCGGGCGAGCAATTTAGCCATATCACTTCAATTACTGGCGCAACGATTCTTGGTGATGGCCAAGTTGTGTTTATTTTGGATATTCCTGCCCTTGTTGAAACTATTGATAGTGAAATAACAAATAATAGCAATGAATTAGCGGCGTTGAATCAAAACACGGCATTGACTCACACACCTGTTGCCATGGTGGTTGATGATTCGATTACGATGCGAAAAGCGTCCAGTAATTTACTTAAACGGCATGGTTTTGATGTCATTACCGCGCGAGATGGTATCGATGGCGTGGCACAATTGAACGAACAAATACCCGATATTATCTTGCTGGATGTTGAAATGCCACGAATGGATGGTTTTGAGTTTGCAACATTAATTAGAAATACAGAGCACTATAAACACATACCCATCATCATGATAACGTCACGTACAGGTTCTAAACATCGGGATCGAGGAATAAGCATCGGCGTTAACGCTTATATGGGCAAGCCGTATCAAGAACTAGAACTCGTTGAAACGATGAAAAACTTACTGGGTATACGCTATCCACATGTAGATCAATAAGGCAGGAATTCTTTTATGGCTGACAATAATACAGACTTCGTGCCCTGCATGATTATTCCCTTACAACATCATTATTTATTGCTGCCAAATAGTACGCTTGCTGAGGTTATTCCCTCTCCTCGCCTCATTAATACCGATGCCTCAAAGCCAGATTATTGGATTGGTCAGTGCCAGTGGAATGCTCAAAGCATTCCCATTATTGATCTCGAAAGTTTAGTTACGAAAAATACATCTAACACAGCTGATGCCAGCAAACTTTGCGTACTTCGAGGCATCAACCCAGCGAGTAATATCAGTATTTATGGTTTACCGTGTTATGGTGTACCTCAACTAATTCATTTGACTGAATCGGCATTGAAACAAGCAGAACAGAGCATCGAATCTGATTATGTCCATTATCAAGTTCAAATAGGCAATAAAGTTGCTTATATCCCTAATTTGGATGCGATCGAAACTATGCTTAGTCAGCAAATACAATAAGCAGTAAGATAGCGTTATCTTGCCTTGTTAAACTCGATTTCAGGATGACCTATGAATAGATTTTCTTCAACGCCGTTTCATACCCTCATTTTCATTTAGAACACTTAACTTAATGTCTACTATAAAATCTGTATTTATTTTCAGTCTTTTACTTGCCTTTTCTACTGTCAATGTTGCGAGTGATAACACGCAACTTGCTCAGCAACGCACGATATTTCAACAAGCTAAAAAAGCATTAGAAACTCAGCAGTTAGCTCAGTTTACATCGCTACGAAATAAACTTAATGACTATCCTTTACAGCCCTATTTAGATTATCTGTATTTACTACATCGACTTAATTCAACCGATAACAGAACCATTATTCAATTCATACAAAAAAATTCAGGTACGTTTTATGGCGATAGATTACGTAATCGCTGGCTTTCTCAACTAGCAAAGAATAAACAATGGTCGCTATTTTTGAATCATTTACCCGCGTCGACTTCAACATCTCAGCAATGTTTACGTTTAGATGCGCTGATTGCAACAGGTCAAACTCAACAAGCTTTAGCGGAAACAAAGGCGCTGTGGTTAGTCGGTCATTCACAAGATAATAACTGTGATTCTGCTTTTAAATATTGGCAAGCTCGCGGCTTATTGACGAATGATCTTCGTTGGCAGCGGATCCAACTTGCGCTGCATGAAAATCAATTTAATTTGGCTAAGTATTTAGCTAAATCACTCGACAGTCATCATTTAGCTCACACTTGGATCCCACTTTGGGAACAAAGTTATAACGATCCACGTCGCTTATTACAAGGACTTTCGACCAGCTATCTGAAGAAAGACCAGCCTGTGAGCCGCGACATTATTAAACATGCGATTCAACGCTTATCACGTAAATCTACCGATCAAGCTTATGCTTATTGGCAAGCGATTCAGCCTAAATACAAATTTAGTCAACAAGATCAAAATAGTATTCGAAGCACTATTGCCAATCGCTCAGCACTAAATCGCGAACAACGCGCATTGGAATTCTTTGGTAATCTTCCTAATGAAGAATGGCGAGTTCGCGCCGCACTTTGGCAACAAGACTGGTTCGCCGTGCAAAAAGCTGTATTCAGCTTAGACAAAGAAGAACAGTTATCGACTCGCTGGCAATATTGGTTAGGTAGAAGTCAGGCTGAACTAGGCAATAAACTCGCAGCGAAACAAACATTCGAAAATATTATTAATCAACGAGATTATTATTCCTTTTTGGCGTCGGACCAGTTGGGTAAGCCGTACCACATGAATCACCATCCCATTGTTTTAAAAAAAGCGGAACTTGAAGCATTTTCACAGCGTCCAGCCGTTGCTAGATTACGCGAGTTTTACGTGATGGACATGCAGTTAGAGTCACATCGCCAAGCATATGAACTCAAACAATCGATGACCCCGAGAGAATTACAACTACTTGCAACGCTGACGCATCAGTGGCAATGGCATAATCAAACCATTGCTTTACTGGGTAAAGCGCAATATTGGGATGCCTTGGATTTGCGTTTCCCTGTTCTTTACGACGCTGCAATCATACAAGCAGGTAAAACGAATGGTGTAGATCCTTCTTGGTTATTTGGTATAGCTCGTCAAGAAAGTGCTTTTAATCCGCATGCTCATTCCCCTGTTGGTGCATCAGGATTAATGCAATTGATGCCAAAAACAGCCACACAAATCGCTAAGGATATTAATCAACCACTAAAATCTCAATCTGAACTTTTAAACCCAACTAGAAATATTCAACTGGGCAGTGCATATTTGAGACAGGTCTATGATCAAAACCATCAAAACCCTGTACTAGCGACCGCATCCTATAATGCTGGGCCCTATCGTATTTCGCGCTGGTTACCCGATAAAGCGATGCCAGCTGATATTTGGATTGAAAATATTCCTTATAATGAAACCCGTGGTTACGCGACCAGTGTTTTGAGTTATGCGGCTATTTTTGATTACCAACGCAAACAACCCATCATTCCGTTATCGAAACGTATGCCAATGGTCAAACCAAAGACCCCCTAAAGTAACTATGAAAACATATCTCGTTGGCGGCGCTGTCCGCGATAAATTACTTGGGTTAACAATTAAAGATCGCGACTGGGTGGTGGTAGGCAGTAGTCCACAAGAGATGATGGCCGAAGGATTTGAACCTGTGGGTAAAGATTTCCCAGTATTTCTTCACCCTAAAACTCATGAAGAATATGCATTAGCTCGCACCGAGCGTAAATCAGCACCCGGTTATAAAGGTTTTATCGTACATGCCGCGCCGAATGTCACATTAGAAGAAGATTTAGCAAGACGAGATCTCACCATTAATGCCATTGCACAAGCTGAAGATGGCACTTTAATTGACCCATATAATGGTCAACGCGATCTACAAAATAAAATATTACGCCATGTGTCACCTGCATTTGTTGAAGATCCAGTTCGCGTATTACGCATTGCCCGTTTTGCCGCACGCTTTGACTTTAAGATTGCTGACGAGACTTTAGTGTTAATTCACCAGATGGTCGCGGCAAAAGAACTTGATTCATTAGTACCAGAACGGGTCTGGCAAGAGCTAGAAAAGGCACTCGCCACACCACAACCTTCATTATTTTTTATGGCATTACGCAAAGCAGGTGCTTTGGAAAGTTTGTTCCCCGAAGTTGATCGTTTATTTGGCGTGCCGCAAGTACCTAAATGGCATCCTGAAGTTGATACTGGTGTGCATGTGATGATGGTGATTGATCAAGCAGCAAAACTGACTGATGATATTACCGTTCGCTTTGCCGCCTTGTGTCATGACTTAGGCAAAGGCACGACACCTGCCGACATTTTGCCGCAGCATAATGGCCACGAAGCGCGTAGCATTCAATTAACTCAAGACTTATGCCAACGTATTCGTGTACCTAAAGACATCGAAACTCTCGCAGTAAAAGTAGCGGAGTATCACACCCATCTCCATTTATTATTCGAGCTGAAGCCAGCCACTATTTTAGAAGTTATCGAAGTGTTTGATGGCTTTCGCAGACCAGAGCGCTTTGAACAATATCTGCTGGCTAGCGAAGCAGATTTTCGCGGTAGACCGGGTTATGAGGATCTTCCTTTACCCGCTATTAACGTTTTCAAACAATGTCTTTTAGCCTGCCAAAAAGTGACTGCACAGCCGTTCCTTAATGCAGGAAAACAAGGTCCAGCCATAAGTGAAGCTATTCGTAAACAACGTATTAGGCTAATAAAGCAAATTATGATCGAAGCAAAAACCAATTGAAAAGTTTGTCTCGCATTACAGTCCGGTACACATCACGTATAATCCATTATCATTATTCACTAATTTAGGATCATCATCATGAGCGGCAATATATCTGCTAACTGGACCAGCGTTAATGCTGCCAGCCAACCTTTAGTTGAACGTTTAATTGCCGATGCACAAGCATTGCAACTTGAAGTCAGCACACTGAGCAATGGCACGCGCATTGTTGATGCTGGCATTAATTGTGTAGGCGGCTTAGAAGCCGGCCGCTTAATTGGTGAAATCTGCATGGGTGGATTAGGTACCGTTACTTTAGGTACAAACAGCGGTTTTGAAAACTGGCCATGGTCAGTTAATGTCCACGCTAAAACGCCCGTTTTAAGTTGTTTAGGTAGTCAATATGCAGGCTGGAGCTTGTCGCACAAAAGCGAAGCGGGCAAATTTTTCGCTCTGGGTTCAGGTCCAGGTCGTGCTTTAGCGGGCAAAGAAGAAGTCTTAAAAGAATTTGGCTATAAAGATGAAGCCACATCAACGTGCATTGTTTTAGAAGTCGATTCTTTTCCACCAATTGAAGTCGCTGAAAAAGTCGCTAAAGATTGTGGCATTAAACCAGAAGATTTAACGTTTATTCTCACGCCGACATCAAGCCTTGCTGGTGTCATGCAAATTGCCATTCGTGTACTTGAAGTAGCGATGCATAAAGCGCATACATTACATTTTCCTATGGACAAAATCATTGATGGTTTTGGTGTAACACCTGTTGCGCCACCGGGTGGCGACTTTATGACAGGCATGGGCCGTACTAATGATGCGATTCTTTACGGCGGCTTTGTTCACTTGTTTGTTAATGCAACTGATGATGAAGCACGTGACTTAGCTGAAAAAA
>LAZR01000858.1_pt1 | contig 20897 bp, 27 predicted proteins | sample 329461 | NCBI WGS metagenome assembly LAZR01 (sample SAMN03002196, study PRJNA259156) | marine sediment metagenome | biome: sea floor; feature: Hydrothermal impacted sediments; material: marine sediment; isolation source: Loki non-amplified sample from Loki's castle hydrothermal vent sediment ...
CACAGCTTCATGCAACCTTCCCGCGAAGACGTCCGGCGCTGGCTTCGGTTTGTAAAGAAGCACGAACTGCTGTGCTCGGAGAATGCGAAATACATCTCGAAATACATCAGTTGCGGCCACAGTGACGAGTACGGTGAACTCTTGCTGGAGTGCGTTGAAGCCTTTCCTTACGGAAATGACGACAAATGGGTCAATGCGGTCCGTGCCGAGATTCCGAACCCCTGGCTGCCGCGACGGCGAAAATGACTACCGTCAAGGCAACGCCAGAAACCGAGGTTGAGCGGCTGCTCTGCTGTATCCTCCCGGGAACCGAATGGGAGAACCACCTATACTGTGTGGGAGGTTACGTGCGCGACCAACTGATGGGACTTGATTCCAAGGACCTCGATCTCGTTGTAGACCTGGAGGGCGCAGCTGAAGCCTTCTGCCAACGCCTCCACGAAATCTGGCCGCACTGTACCACTGGGCCACATCAGCTGGGCGTCCACTATCCCATCTGGCATATTGGGTTCTGTCGAGACATCCGTATCGAGGACCAAACCTATCACGTCAAGGGTGCCGAGCTGGATGTAGCGGACACGCAGCAGGAAAGTTTCCCCGACGATGAATCCAGGCAGCGGGTTACCCGCTTCGGTACTCTGGAGCAAGATGCCCGGCGCCGAGACTTCACGGTGAACCAGTTGATGCGTTGCTGCACTACCGGCAAAACAGTGGACCCCTCGGGTCGTGGCCAACAGGACATCCGCGATAGTGTTCTGCGCTGTCATCCCGATGTCGATCCGCGGCAGGTGTTTCGTGATGATCCGCTACGCATGCTGCGGATGCACCGTTTTACCGTGAAATACAACTGGCACCCGACCGTCGAGGTCGAAAACGCGGTGGCGAAGGAAGCTCATCGAATTAAGATTGTGTCGGGAGAGCGCGTCAGGGACGAACTCGTCAAGATGACCCAGACGGGTAACTTTGCCAACGCGATCGACTACATGCATCATACTGGACTCTTGGCCTACATCCTGCCCGAGGTCGACATCTTGACGACCGTCGACCAGGGCACCCGACACCACAGCGAGGGCAACGCGTTCCAACACACCCTGTTGCTGCTCAGCAAAGTGGACCCAACCACCGTGGCCTGTTTCGTTGCCCTGCTGCACGACACCGGCAAGCTGGCCACCCAGGAACGAGATGGAGACCACGTACGGTTCCATGGCCACGAGGAAGCTTCCGGCGTCATCGCCGGGGCCGTTATGCGGCGGCTCAGGTTTGACAACCAAACCGTCGACAAGGTGACGTTCATTGTGTCAAACCACATGCGGGCTCATCATTCAAAAGACTGGAACAGTCGTGCTGTGCGGCGGTTCGTCCGCGATATGGGGGATGACTTGGAGGCCGTGCTGCACCAGACCGAGCACGACGGCCAGTCCAGCTACGGTGCCGACGGACAACCGAAGCCCAACATCATCCCACGGCTACGTCGGCGTATCGAGGAACAGCTCGTGATTCCTATCCGGCAAAAGCCCATCCTGGGTGGTCAAGCCGTCATGGATATCCTCGGGTGCAGCCCGGGGCCACGCGTCGGTACAGCGCAGCGTTGGCTCCAAGAGCACGTCGACCAGGCCGCCTGTTTGGGCCACGAAGCCTCCGCCGAGGAAGCCACCGTTTGGTTGCGGGAGGAATACGATGAAGGAGCAGCAGACGATGGCGTGTGAACGATGCAAGAACTGGGACGCGCGGCAACTCGCTGTTGCGGCCTTGTTGCGTACAAATTGTTGGCCGCGGTGGTTGATGCGCCGAAGAAGCAGAGCCATACACGGCTTGGTTTGCACCCCAGACGCCTATCACGCGAGTAAAGAGGAAAACGATGGGGCATGAAATTGCGGTTTCAATCATCAGGACGTTATCGAGAAGCACTATTGCGACCGGTTGTCCGACTCCGCACCAGACGGTGCACCCAACGACAGATGAGTGAACAAACCAGAACGTTGCTGCGCGTCCTGTTTGGTCTTTGCTGTCTTCTGGCGGGGATGTTGCTTGTGCGGTGGGACTGCTTGCTATGATGGCGACCAGCCGGTACAAGGTTAACCTCTAGGGGACGTGGTGCGTCTAAACGGAGAACCACCTGATGATCAAATATCACGGACGTCAATACCGAACCGCTACCGATGAGGAAGCGCAGCAGGCCGAAGAGCAGCAACCTGAATACCAAGACATAGGGTTCGGCGAAGCTGGTCGCTGGGGCAACGAGGGTTCTGGAATCCTCTACACCACCGGTGAGCGCGTCCTACTGCTACACCGCGCCCCCGACGTCCTGGAGCCCAGCTGCTGGGGCCTGCCGGGCGGTGCAGTTCCGGAGAATGCCCAGGGCGAGCCGCTGGATCTGCTGAAGTCGGCCGAGAATGAAGCCGAGCAAGAAATGGGATGGGCGCTGCCGGGGGAATTGATCGATACCTATGTACACGAGGAACCGGGCTTCCGGTACACGACGTTCATCTGTTTGGTCGATGAAGCAGCAACGCAAGAAAACCTACAGCTCAACTGGGAATCGGACAATTATGGTTGGTTCGCCGCCAAGGACCTACATGGGCTGGACCTGCATCCCGGCGTCGAGGAGCTATTGGGCAACCTGGATCCCTTCTACGAAGCCGGCCAGCATGACCAACAGTTGGACCCACTTGACACCGATGAACAAATACAAGAAGCTGGTGAATCGGTTGAGATTTACCGACCGGAGCAACACGGGCAGCCGGGCGGCCTACAGTTGCCGGAACAGTTGAAGAAGTAGCGTCTCGTCATCCGAAACTGCTCCATCGCGCTCGCCATAGAAAATCGATCACTACGTTCAATTGATCCCCGACCGACCGATACTCCGCCGCACTTGGTTAACCACGTGTGGGTGCCGACGACCCACTAGGTTAGTTTGATCTCGACAATGCTGTAGAGTCTGTAGTTCTATCTCCAGCTCTTTTCGGTTCGTCATAGTCGTAGCCGTTTAGACAAAAGGAAGCGCACCTGTGCTGTTATTTGCCGATCCACCACGTGCTGTACTTGGTTCTCAATTGGCCGCCAGCTCGATACATGGACCCGATCGGCGAAGCCAGCCCAGATGCCTTGTAGTAGACGCCAACGCACTATCTGTTTCATTTGCCGCGTCATGCGGTGGATCTCCGTAGCCGTTGCTGCATTTGCCCACGAATTTGCGGGTCAATTTGCTCCCAGATCTGATCATGTACTCGTCGCCAGACCTGCTGCCCGGCTTGGCTGGCGACCTGCTGCCCGGCTTGGTTGGCGACTTGCCCCCTGATTTGCCCCCAGACTTGCTCGCGAACTTGCCCACGGATTAGTTTGGATACCGGGTTGGTCATCTGGTCCATCCTCGTTGGAAGTGCCACCGCAGTGGTTCGCTCGTGCCGCTCCAGATAGTTTGGTTGATGGGTGCCGACACATACCGGACAACCGCGTGATCAACTAAACTGGATATGTGGCCGGATGAGTACCGTAGGGCCCAGTCGCTGCGGTTAATCTGTTTTGTAACCCGGTTGGTCATCCGGTATCCCGCCTAGCCGCCCACCCGTGCAGGTGCTGCGATAACAAATCGCGCACTGGCCAATAGACCCCGCGCTCCACCGGACGCCACGTTTGTCGGTGTATTGACGCAAACAGATCAATCGAAATGCCCCACTCCGGAATTCTTCGGACAATGTCGTGTTGTTGGTTCGTCATGTTGGCCTCCGCCATACCCACCGTGATTCCATCAGCGTGCTGCGCGTGGGGCGCGCCACTTGCATGAACACCTGGACCGCCACCGGTGTCCTGATATTGTCGAACACAACGCCACGACAACCCACCCGTGCAACGACGTGCCAGCTGTTGTTTTTCAACCCACCCGCCAAGCTCCGCGGCAAATCGGACGAATAAGTAAGTTCGCCATTGATTCACTTATGGGGTATCGGAGGTACCGTCGTATCGGCATCTCCACCCACGACACAACTTTTGTTGCAAGCACCCGGGAGCCTGTGCGCTGCTGAGGGGATGAAAAGTATCTGACGTGGTTCGTCATATTGATCGTCTCCAACGTAGCTGCCGCTGTACTTGTTCCGTCACCACGATCGAAACCTCGATCGTCGGTCTCCAAGTCATCTTCAACGTCGACCGCCAAATTTTAGCGGACACCACAATGGCTACTTGGTCGGCATCCTGTAGTTGTTCAAACGACAGTCCTTGTACTGTAGGATCGAAACCATAAAACATTTGGTTCGTCATGCCGAGCTTTGCCACAGCTGCAGCCGTGTCTCGTTGCGCGCCTCGTGACCGGTGTTCCACAACGTAAACCGGCGTAGCGGTCTTCGCAGCTGTGCTCTTACCCGGGCGCTCCGGTCCGTCGAGACGTGCAGCAGCACCTGTCGCATCATCTGTCGATCAAGCCGGTGATCAAGCCAGCTGTACACCTGGTTCGTCATGCTGCCAACACGGTACCATGGGGCCTGGCGGGCGTCAAGATACCTTGCCGGGATTGTCCCAGGTACCGTTGAAGTTGTTCCACTCAGTGTGGCATTCTTCTTTGGTGTGTTGGTGAGACTCCAGCTGGAAATGAGCAGGACACACGGTAGGACTGGGGTGCTGAAGCATGAAGCGGTACCGCTCCGTGGTGGGCTGTTCCTTCACCGTGGGCATCTCGCCGCAGTTACGACAAGGAGTTGGTCGCTTGTCGCGTTTCTTGTCTCTGCTGTTACGCTCCCGGCGCTCCCTTTTCCGCCGAGCTTGCCACATGTGCCGCTGAGGGTGCCGTTCGGAAATGGTGTCGGCCACCGAGTTGATGATGCCGCGCTCTACGTGGGTAAACATCTGGGCATCAGGCTCAATATCAAGTCGACTGCACACGCAGTCCAGCAGATACCGCGCCGCCGTTTTGGCCAAGTCCTTCACTTCTTCGTGGGCTTGCCCATACGCTTCCTGGGGGTTCCGCGGTACAGGGGTCGTTTGCACCAACTCACTGATCCGCAGCCGCAGGGTCGCGGTAGCGTCGACCGGCAGAGCATTCTTCCGGATACCGTCGCAGGTGCAGTCGTGGCGCACGGTGTACTGGAGAGCCGCGAGTGCCAGCTGTTGGTCCAATAGCCAGAACCGCATACCAGCGCAATGCTGGTCAATGTGCGAACCGGCGTCTTCTAGACAATCGCGCAGAGCCTGCGGGACAAAACCACACGTAGCCAACGCAGCACCGCGCCGAGACTCGTAATGGTCGAGGTCGACCACAAACCAGCAGTCGCGGTCTTCCTGCACCGTCCGAAAGCTACCAGCCGTGTGAGATCCCAACCCTGGGAACTCGTCGCCCTTGACGACTTCGCAACGATATCGGTACAGCCTGTAACGACCACAAAGGCAAGAGTCGACCAAACCTTTGCCCTTGCGGTACACACTACGGTCCCGGTCGTTCGTGAAATTGATTTTGCGTTGTTTCATCGTTATTCCTCAGCACCGTGGAGGGCGCACGCAGTGGCGTCGTCGTCACCCATGACGACAGCGGGGCGCCGGTCGGCCCATTGCGGCCGCGGCACTATGCAGTGACCCGAACCGTGACCGACGGCTCGGTAGTGGTTGCAGTTCTGACGCTCGTTGCAATTGGTGGGCTTATCCCACACGGAATCTCCAGTTTGCTTCATTGGTCGGCTCCTTGGTTACGGTCCTGCTCACGTTTTTGCTCTCGGTCGAGATACTCGGCTATCTTGCGGACAACGGCGTCTTTGATGTCCTCCGCCAGCCGTTCCATCCGGCGAGGCGTCAAGTCGGTGTTGTCCAGCTGATCGTTGGATCCCCAGGTGACGCGGTTGCCGTTGTGGAAACAACGTTGCATCCAGCTGCGCACGGTACCCAGGTGGGGTCCGCCGTTTTGGAAGATGCGGTCGAGTTTGTCTTTCGTGGTTTTTTGGCTCATTGGGTATTCCTTTGCTCATCGTCAACGGTCAACACGAGCCAGCCACAGTCGGGGCAGTACAGGTTACCGTCCCAGCCTTCGACGGCATCATCGAGATTCAGGGGCTCTGCACATTCGTGGCAGGCGGCCGGCTCCAGCTGTTCGAGCCGATGACACGTACGCCTGTACCGCCGCATACTGTCGCCGCTGTTACAGGTGAACCAAAAGAACGCCGTACGATCGTAATAGTTGTAGAACTGATCAAACTCTTCAACGATGCTCATTTTGTGTCCTGCTCATGATGTTGTTCCTCGGTGTTCGTTTGCTGTCTACTGTATTGTGACGACTGGGTCGACGCTTGTCAATACAAAAACAACAGCGTTGCGAAATCTCCTCCGCTGCTCGATCGGCAGTATTGACACGCGTGGGCCCTGGTGGTACCGTGTTGGCAGCATGACGAACCAAAGGTTCAGCCAACTACACCGTAACACCAAGAAGCCAGCTTATGCGTGCATTGGAAAGCAGATTAAGAACTGCCACGTGTTGACGCATCGGAGCCTAGCTGCAACCATATACGACCGGGTTGTCTGGGACATCAAGCTACCGCTGAAGCACGCACTCCGGGCGCAGGTGTGGGGGCTGGATCGATGACGCGCCCAATGGACTACACAGTCGGCCGGGTAGTTCGGTTGCTGGTTGACGGCCGCGCATACCGTTGGTTGGACAAAGGCGTCGTCTACAGCACTGAGTTTGCCCACAATTTCCCGGATTTGTTTCAGCAAAACGTGACGTCATGACGAACCGTCACTACCCGTTGGTACGGGCCGCTGGCGCCTTCTATCACCAATTGTGGGAAGCGAAGCAGGTTCCGGTGATGGCGGTTTCGACTGAAGTTAGGAATGAGGCTTGGCAGCATGTGCGCCAACTTCCTACGCGCCAAAGCTTTTGGTACATCGTGTATCCAATACATCGGGTGTTTGGAACTGAGGGTAGGGAGTAGGGCGATGACGAACCGTGTGACTCGCACCGCCCGGCACGGCCGTCCAGACGTCAGGCCATTTCCACCAACGGGGTACACCTTGATCGCTGGTGCAGTTAAAAACTTGGCCCGAAACCAACTGTGGCATCTGGTCGAGTGGGAGGTCTATAGCCCAGTGCGGGCCGTGTTGTGGAATCACTTGTTCAGACAAAACGTAACACAATGACGAACCAAATGAAATACGTGCTCGACGACGACATCTGCACAAAGAAAATCTTGGCGGTGTCGCGTGTGGTCAGTGCCGTGATATTCCGACGGTACGACTCCGAGTTCAGAGGTGCCGTCGGCCAGATCTGCCGGTTTCAGTTTGGCGATGAGGAGCTTACGTGGTTCTTCCGTGGTGGCCTGGTGTCCCGATGATCAGGTATGTACCGAGGGACGACCGTTATCTGTACGACCGGAAGGGTGGCGTAAGCGTTCGTCTTGGAATAACGAGCAATAGTTTCATCCTGATAGATAAGGTAGAGGCCGCGGGTGGCTTTGCTGTATTTGGGCAACTGAACAGACAACTGCGGGTGGTTTTCCGCGCGACGTTGTTCCACGGCTACAGTAGTGAGTACGCGGACCTGTTTGAGGATGCCATCTCATGACTAGGTCTACTGCAGGGTGCATTAGCGAGCGCATCAACGTGGGGCCGCATGCGCGGCTGACCAACAGCGTAAAGGGTGCGGCGTTCGCACTACCGTATAACCAGATGCACGTTGTCCGTCGCGTAGTGATGTATCAAAATTCGTCCTTTAGGTTAAAGCGTCTGTTTCGGCGAGGTATGTTGCTGTGACGAATTTCGTCACCACGCAGACGGTGGACGATGTCGACAAAGCTAGCTTTGCTTGGAAGCAACAAAATGTCTCTCTGGGACTTCGGTTTACACTGGCGGAGCGAGTCATTATACCAATCAATCTCCAGATCGCGCAGCAGATTTTTCGCTGTCTAGAGCAAAGGGTAGTACTGGACGGATTATTTATTGAAATAATGTATTGACAAGTGTATCCTCCTATGCGATAACAATAGAGACACGTAACGAAACCCAAACCGAAAAGGAGCAACAGCCATGACCCCACGTGCCTAACCAGCACCCCGTCGCGCCGGTTGGCCGTCATCCGGGCGTAGCTTCAAAGCGCCGACGGGTATAGGTGTTGCCGAGCACCTGCCGGGCCATAACGATTCGCGGTCGTGTACGCATCTGGCAAAACCAACTCGGGTACACGCGGTAGTACTAGTTGGCAAGAACACCGGATCCTCAAGAGTCCGGAGACGCGGGTCCGAATCCCGTCCGTGTGTAAAAGGAGCCAAAACTGTGAAAACAACCAAAGCAAACGTGATTGCCGAGTGCGGTGACCAGATCGCCGATCGTGAGCATTTATTTTCGGAAGGTGAACTGGGCAGGACTGACGAGTATAGTCGTCTTCGCGACAATCTTTTTTGTACGCGAGCAGCTCATCATGGAGAAGAGTCAGAAGAAGAGGAGTCCATCTTAGGCGAGATGGACGAGATTTGGTGTCTTATGACAGATGATGAGAGAAAAACAGTAGACAGTTTGGCAGTAGGTGATAGCTGCCATCATAAGGAGCAAAAGCCATGAGCAACAAGTCCACGTACTCGCTGGAGTGTGCCGAGTGTAGTTGCGACGTGTTCGAGCGAGACGAAGACACCTACTACGAGGGGAGAGCTGCATCTGTCCGGACTGCGGCGGCCATTGTTTCGTCAGCGTAGACGACGTGGAGGATTCACCTGTTGCGTGGTGTGACACCATCACGCCGCCTCCCATCCCCACTGTCGATAAGGAACACCAGCCATGAGTAGAGCCAGCATAGCCGGCGTTTTTGCAGTACAGGGTGAGCGTATCAAGCCACAAGACCAAAGTGACTTTGTGCGCGCTGTGAACCTGCTTAACAAGGTGATCAATCGGGTCGCGGAGTACGAACCAGAGGCGGGCTATTACATGTCGGTGGCTGACCTGAATCTGATGGTCGGCCCAAGCCACATCGGCAGCGGAGGAAGCCCGCTGTATGATAACGTCGCCCTGAGTTGGACAATCGATAATGCAGATTGCGGCGACTGGTAGAGCCGTCGAGGAGGAGATCCCCATGGGACGTAAGAGGAGAGTCCGTAACGAAGACGACCCCATCGAGGTGAAGCCCCAACGTTTCACCTGGAAGACGGTCGCGTCTTTCGACAACCACGGTTCCGCATTAGCCGAGGTGGCTCGGAGAGACCAGGGCGACCGGCCCGTCAAGATCAAGCGGCGCGGCGATCGGTTCGAGGTCCGGGTGGGCACGCCTATCCGGAAGACCGCGGCCGTCGAAGCAGCTCCAGCGGCGGAAGACGCCTCCGTGACCGAGTAACAGCATGGACCATCTGGCTAAACATCGGGCGCGACTGCCGCGTTGGCCGTTGGAGCGCATCCAACAAAAGATGCAGCTGATCGCCAACGCGCGTGCAGATGTCGTTGCGAAGAAGAAACCCAACTGGGTAGATCAGTTCAACCTGTTGAACAGAACCTACCGCATGTATTCGGAGTGGTACCGAGAAAAGTCGGGCCACACCTGTAAGCAGCCGCCTCACGTCATTGAACAGCAACGTCGGTATGACGAAAAGTGGAACTCAGGAGCAACACCATGACGCAGAATGAATTGGACCAACTTGCGGCAGAACTGAAAACACGAATCAAGGCCACTGACGCCAAAAGGTTGGTACTCTGTAAACAACTGCAGCTCGACAAAGACAAGTTGGGTTGGCTCCAAGGGATGTCGCGCTACGGTGACATCGTCGAGGTGAAACAGTACCGTGGGTACAACAAGGAGCCCACGTTGATACAGGTGGTTGTTTTGGGTATTGATACCTTCTGGAGATCCTGTGCGCCCATCAAGCGGGATGGACGGTTGTCGCGCAACCACAAAATGGCCGAAAACGATTTGGTGCCCGTCGGTCGCTACGATGGTGATGATCTACCCGAGCCCAACGAGGCCGCTCAGTTCGGCCTGCTGCATCCGGCAGCCGATGACTAATCGCCGGCATCTGTTGGTTGAAGCGGACGTTCAGCATGTCGGTGACGGGCTGATTTCGTGCAGTACCAATCTATTGGTTCGGCAACAAGCGAACCGTTCGTTTAAGCATTGGGTCCATGACCGTATCTGGCACGAACCGCGCACCACGGTACACGATGTATTGCGATTCGTCGTCTTCCGTGGTACTGGTTGATCTAGAGGCAGTTAACGTGACGAGTCCAATGAACAAACGAATCTGGTCGGTTGAGCGCGTGGTAGGTAGACGTGTCAATGCGCAGGTCAACCACGTAGCCGACTGGAAACCCCGCTTGTTGCTACGTACCGCGATTGGTCAACAAACTTATCAGCTCCTCAGTAGGCCAACAGCCCGATGGCTTCGTCAGGAGATCAGATGAGTAGAGCTAAACGCAACAAGCGCCGCATCCAACTGCTGGAGCGAGATATCGACCAGGGGTTGACGGCGCAGGAGCGCGCGGAACTCGATGCCCTGCAGGCCAAAGCAAAACGGCAAGGCGGCAAGAAACGGGCGTCCACCCAGCAACTGCGGAAGCTCGAAGCCGAGCTAGAGCGGCTGGAGGCCGAAGCCAAAGAGGACCAACAGGATGAGTGATCGAGAAACCACCAGCTAAGCGGCCCCATCTCCTTACTCTCTAGTAGGTCCGGTTATGTCCGCGTGTGGGCGTAGCCCCTTGTTTTGTCAATACACCGTGGGGCCATGATGTCTTCCGACGAATCCACCATTCTGTTCAAACAACCGGAGAGCCGTGTGGTTCATTACCGAGGACATCAATATAGATCAGCGGAGGATGCTTTGCCGACTCATGCGTTGACCATCAAACATCCTTGGCTTTGGTGTATCTTGCATTCAGACAAGCGGATCGAAAACCGTAGCTGGGCACCGCCGGCCAGACACGTCGGCACCCGCGTGTACCTCCATAGTGCAAAACAATTCGATCACGATGGTGTTGCTTTCTGTGAGCAAAACGGTGTCGAGTTGCCCGACGACTACCACTTTGGCTGCATTGAAGGATCCGCCGGCCACTCAGATGACCCGTGGTACCAGGGGCCGGTGGGCTGGAGCACCTCAAACGCAGGTGCGAGGACGAGTACCCAGATAGCTTCGACCCGTTGTTGTCAGGTGCATTGGATACATCTGCCCGAGACGCCTGCGGTAACCTGATCCGTGGTCATGAGCCCCAGGCGTTGTTCGCTGGTATTGTCCCCGCGGCCGACATCCTGCAGGTCCACTACATCGACAAAACCTACACGCCGCAGGAGTTCATCGACGAGTATGCGAAAGACCTGGGCTGGAGCAAAAAGACCGACCTGGATCCCAAATCGACGCGCCTGTCTTGGGAAGACTACGAGTCCATCGTACGTGAACGGTTTGGTGAAAAAGACATGCGGTCGGTCGCCAGTACGCTGTTTCGCTATCGTGTGTTGTACGATGAAGCAAAAGTGATGGAGCTGTTGGGACAGATCGCGCCGTTCTCCGCTCCTTCGGCTAGGCGGTTTTGGCAGTTGGTGCAGGACCGTTATTGTGATGAGTTTGTCAAGACATGGGAAGAGATTTTGGCAAAGAGGCCCGATGTTGAGATGGAGCGATCGAGGTGCAGCGCGTGAAACTCTGCATTCTAGATTTCGACGAAACGCTGTTTCGCTCACCGTATCCGCCAGACAGCTGGGACGAGCAACAACAGGGCGAGTGGTGGGCGCAGAGCATCAGCCTGGGGCCACCGGCGGTCCCGGAAACACCCGGGCCTGAGTGGTGGAACCAAACCGTAGTGGCAGCAGCACGGGAGCGGCTAGCCGACCCCTGTTGGTATTGCTGTTTGTTGACGGGCCGCGCAAAAGACGAAGCCGACTTCGTTGACCGCATCCCGACGTTGTTGGTGGGCCAAGATCTTCACTTCGACGAAGTCCACCTGAGCCCGTCGGACCGGACTGCTGTTTGGAAAATAGGTAAGACGTTGGAGCTAGCCCAGCAGCTGGATGTCAAGACAATCGAACAGTGGGACGACCGCGCCGATCACCTGGCTGAGTTCCGGGCCGCGCTGGAACCACAATATTGTTTGATCCAACATCACGTACAAGAACCCAGGACGACGATGGCTGGATTTAGATACCGAGGACGTCAATACATCGCGCTGACGTCAGAGCAGCAAAAGATTTACGTGGCCAAACAAGAACGATACCGAAGGGCGACGGCCGAGGAGTTCATCACTGCGGTGCAGGCCGGGAAACCACGGTGGAGATCGGTGGAGATCGACGTGCGTCCAGACGACTACAGCGACGACGTAGCCGAGCTGGCTAACCTGCGGGTCAAAGATCCACTGGATCGTCGCCAGGGGCTTGGGTCCAAAGCAATGGAGTGGATCACCGGGCTGGCCGACCAACATGATGTCACGCTAAAGCTACACGTTGAGCCCTTCGGTAAGGACGCTCCGTCGAAAGGTGCCATCCGGCGCTTCTACCGTCAACATGGTTTCCGCGACCGTCCACAAGGTTGGATGGTGCGTCGCCCACGCGAGAGGCTAGGATGAAGACAACAGGATTTCGATACCGTGGACGTCAATACGTAGCCGCCGATGCGGTCAATTCAGAAATTGCTTGCCAGGCCGATCGAAACCAATTAGACTCAACAACAGAGGAGAGCCCTCATGGCACGAGACGAACAAACCAGAACCGCCGATCCAGCACAGGAGACCGAAGCCTCGGACCTGGAGCAAGACTTCATCGACGAGATGCGTCGGCGTTACGATGCACCCGACGGCGAATGGCAGACGCTCGAAGAGTTCGAGCAGCGCTGGAAGATCTAGTTTTTCGAATCTCCCACCAAGTCAACACCGACATAGAAGACCAAGTAGAGCAAGCGAAACAGCAGACGGTTGCAGATCGTATTCGCCGACTGCGCACCGATCCGTTTCCGCGCAAAGGCGGCGCGGTGTACCGGTGGCCAGACAACCTCGCGCTACAGCGTGCCTACTCTGGCGGCTATCGAATCTTCTACACTGTACACGCAGGGGAAACACGTATCTTGGCGGTGCGGCCCAAAGACAAACGTACCTACAAGAACCTGGACCGACTTCGTCCGCGCTACGATGAACTGGATCGTCCAGCCGACACCGTGGCCTCATACGTGCAGTACCGAGGACGTCAACACATCATGGCCAACACGATCGAACTCAAAAAACCCACGCGCTCCATGGTCGACTTCTTCGAACGGCGGACCCTGGAACACATCAATCGTGTTGTTAAATTCATGCATCAGCTGGACGGCTTCGGTGGCTTCTCTGTTGAGGAACTCGACGAGCGGGGGCGCCAACATGATCGGGATAAGTACACCGATGTCGACCTGGTGCTGCCCTACGTCTGGGTCACGGAATACCACCGGGTGAAGAACGAAACCGGCGAAGTACCGGACGATCTACAACAGCAATACAGCTTAGCCAGTGACGCCACCGGCCGACATGTTGAACAAAATCGCCACCACCCCGAGGCACACGACTCTACAGACGACATGATGCCCTTGGATCTGGCCGAGATGGTCTGTGACTGGGCCGCCATGGCGGAAGAGCTGGACCAGGGCAGCCCGCGCGGCTGGGCGGACCAGAACGTTGGAACCAAGTGGAAGTTCACTGACCAGCAGGTCGATTTCATCTACCGCTGCATCTGTTGGCTGGAGGAACATGATGATCAAGCAGCTGCTGATGTCAATACGGCCGGGTTTATGTTCCGAGGACGTAAATACGTAGTAGAGGTCGCAGCTACCCCGAAAGCTGCAACAACCGCCCGCAAGTCTACGGGCGAAGCAACAACTCCCGAGAGGGACCATGCAAGACGAAAAGCAAACGCGTTACGAGAGAGCGCTGAACGAAATAGAAAAGCTACTGGAGGACCTGACGGCAGAAGCCATGATGTCGGCACGCCAGATAGCACAAGTGCGAGATCAGATCGAAAACCTCACCAGCACGGCGGAGGACCGGTGGGAGCAGATACAGCAGCTGCGACAAGAGCTGCGGTTGGAGAAAAAGAAGTGAAAATCAAAACTGCAGCCGATCCCATCTTGGACGAGCCGGAGCTGGTGGAGCCCGAGGGTCCGGCGCCGACCGCCGACGAACCATCCGAATCCGAAATGGTACAGGAGTTGGAGGAAGAGCCAGGAGCCAACTGGGAGGATTTGTATTTACAACCGATCATCCGAGCCATCCGCAACCGGTTCGACCTAGAGCAAGGACAGGTAAAGCTGTTGGGCCCCAAGAAGAAGGTGCCGTTTGGCTCCGACACGCTGGGGTTTGACGTTGTGGGCCACGTACGGTTCGATGCTTTCACGCCACCGGCGGATGAGTACGGTGACGCGCCCTACCGGTTTACGGCCTCCATCGACCCCAACGGCGAATTGCAACTGCCGGTCGAGGTGGTGGGCGGCTGATGACGACGAAGTTCGCAACCTGGCCCACCGGATGAACGACTTCACGCAAACCATCCAGGACCTCGAAGAAATCTTGAAGGAGCTACAACCACGTTAGTCTTTTATAGGTAAAGACTTTACACTTGTTCCTGAAAGGTCCCGATGGCTCTTTGGTCCCGCGTGTTCAGCGGCAATAACGTTTCGACGACCCAGGGCGGCGGTTGCTGCACCATCACGACGGCGGCGTGCAACCGGACATCACCCAACGAGGGCACCGTCAAGCCCACCGTGTTTGATGATCTGCCGGTACAGACCAATAGTGTTGCAGACGCTATTGGTTACTGGGCTGAACAGTTGCGCCGCAGATTAGCCGCCATGGCGACCATCACGGCCACCAGTCTGCAGGTGTATGTCATTACATATCGCCGCGGCGCCCGAACCGATGTAGTGACGTGGCAGATGGAAACCCAGCAGGGCGCGTTGCCGTTGGTCGTGCAATACACAGGTCCTGTCGACTCCGCCGCCAATCAGCAGTTTCAGAACATGAGACACGCGGTCGATTGGCTGGTAGACAAGTTAGCATGATTTACTGTCAGCAACGTTGCTGACAACACCATACCCCAGCAGTACCCCACGCGCTAAAGCGAAAACACGCCAAACCGTCTTCGCTTTAACAATGGTCATCTGGACCACCCCACCTCCAGGTACTGCCGCACAACCCAAATCAGGGGCGAAGCCAACGGCTGAGTCCCAAAGAGGAGTTTCTAATGAGAAACCGATTCGATCGAGACAACCGCCGCAGCCGGCCCGCCCGCCGTGCCGCAGTACCCCGTATGCACCGTGGCCGTGAGGCCTGTGACGCGCCCGGAGGCCGTGGCATGGGTCGTCGTCCCCGCTTCTCTCGCGAAGAGGAAGAGGACAACATGGGGTACGATGACGAGCCCGAAGCCGATCTGCCCCGTGGTCGCCGAAGCCGCACCCGTGGCCGGGCAACCGACGCCATCGACACCGCGGCAGCCGAACGTCCGATGCGGCGTCCAGCGGCACAGCACCCGGCGGCCCGACACCCGTCTGAGCGCCGTGCCCTGCGAGACCGCGATTCCCTGCGTGGCCGCCGTGGCATGGGTCGTCGTCCCCGCTTCTCTCGCGAAGAGGAAGAGGACAACATGGGGTACGATGACGAGCCCATGGGATACGAGGACGATGACCGGGGGTTCGAGGATGAGCTGGGCTTGGAAGATGAGCCCCTGATGGACCTCGACCTGGACGCCATCCTGGAGGTCGACGAAGACGAGATCAGCGAGGAAGGTGGCTGCCCAGCTGGTTGCGTACCCGAAGAGGACGACGACAAAAAGTCCGATGATGACGACAAGTCGGACAAGGACGATGACGAGAAGTCCGATGATGACAAGTCGGACAAGGACGACAAAAAGGACGACGACGACAAGGGCGGCAAGTCCGATAAGTCTGACGATGATGATGACAAGTCGGACAAAAAGGACGACGACGACAAGAAGGAGGACAAGAAAGAGGCCGCAGTAGCGGAGAAGGACGCCACCACCGTTGAGCCGACCGAGGCCACGACGGATGAACCTGCGGTTGAGGCCACGACGAAGCCCGCCACCGAGAAGCCGGCCGAGCCCGGCATCGATCAGGCCAAGTGGGCACCCCTGTTCAGTAAAGCCGATGTGGAGAAGCTGGACCGCTCGGCTGAGCTTCTGCTGGCACCGTTCCTCAACCAGCCCGATCCCAGCTACGTCGTGATGGCCAATGGTCGTCCCGTGGGTGAGATCCGCATGAGTGACCTCGACAAGGTAGATCCCGAGGATCGCTACGCCATGTTCACCGCAGAGGCGTTCCCGAAGGGCATCATGAAAGCGGCCGAGCAGCTGGGTGCGGCCAACATCTTGGATGATCTCAACCTGCGCTACTACGCCAGCCTGGTGACGCAAAAGCAAGCCGACTCCGCGGCCAAGACATCAGTGCAGGCCGACCTGGAGGAGGCGTTCCAGACCCGCGCCGCCGCCCTGAAGCAGGACTTCATCAACAACGTCCTGCTGGCCGTCGAGGCCTCCAACAAGAACGTGTTCCTCGACAACGCTCTCCGGGACGCCATTCGGGTGAACTTCCGCGGTGCCGGCCTGCCGGATGCCGTCGTGGTGGACCTGTTCGAGGACGCGATGCAGAAATCCGGAGCAGCCTACTTCACCGCCATGGTCGAGAAGGCCGACGAGTGGTTGGGCTTCGAGAAAGAAGCGCTGGCCCAGATCGAAGCCACCATCCGATCAGCTGGTTACCAGCATCCCGCGGATCGCGGACTCGCCATCGAGGCCGATGTAGCCGGTCCGCCGGTCCAGCACAGTTTGCCGCGCACCATGGCACCCGCGCCGCAGCAGCGGGAAGCCGCACAGCAGCAGGACGAGTGGGAAGCGTCCGAAGCAGCGGTGGCGGACGTGATGCGGAACGCCGGAACCATCATGCGCGGTCGTCGCTAGTGGCTGCAGCGCAAGAAGGCGTGCCGAAGGACTCATGGTTGCACAATGCAACTAGACTCTACACGTTAGTTTGTTGATTCGAGGGCGCGAAGCACCCGAGTCCGTTGCTTCGCGCCCTCCTTTAAACAGACCAGCCCACGAAGGAAACCCTCCCATGCCAATCTTTAAGGTCTATACCGTCGAGACCAAAGAGGTCGAGATGACCTATATGGTTGAAGCCGGCGATGAAGATGAGGCCGCCGACATGATCGATCAACTGCGCGGTATGGACGACGAAGCTGCCGCCCAGTATCTACAGCGGCACGCGATTGAGCCCAACCTGGAAGCCTACGAGGACGCCGCGCAGCAGCTGCGGCTGGACGGCGTGGAGCAGTACTGATGAGCAGGATTGTATCAGCTGGGCCGGGATTGCACATCGGGGACTACATGCTGGCCCAGACCATCGACCGTGGGAAAGTGATCAGCCGGGATCCCAAAATCATTGAAGGACATCGATTGGAGAAAGTCCGGATTGCTGGCAAGGATGTGGCTGTTGGTGCCGGGTTGAAAAGCTGCGCCTGTGACCGGTTGGAGATCGACTGGCTCCCCTTTGCGGCTGCACAATACCACATTTCAGCTGACATCGAAAATTATGTCATTTGTGAAATTTTTTCTGTTGTGGCCGATATCCCCAACAGGAATCTAGACTGCTTTAGTTTCGACGAGTTAACGAGCTGGCGTACAATGATTGGTAGGCCAGCTTACAAAAGTTTCGTCGGAAAACCGTGCCATACCGACCACGATAACCAGGACGACACTAAAGCCAAGGGTGTAATTTTCGACTCAAACCTAGTTCCGTTGGCCACAGCCAGGGGAGGCAGAACCATCTGGGCCGTCAAAATTCTCAAAGGCTTCGATCGTTCCAAGGATGAGCGGTTGGCCCGGCTGGTTCAGCAGCGCAATCGCATTGGGCACTCCATGGGCGCTTTGGTTGAACAAACCGAATGCAGCCTGCCCTGGTGCCGTTTTCGATCGGAGGGCACCACGACCTGTGATGACGTTCAGGGCGGTGCCGGTAAAGGGCGAATCATCAGAAAGCACCTCGTGGTAGAGCAGCTGCAAGCATTCAATTTTATTGAGGATTCTTCAGTTGAAGATCCAGCAAATGTGCTCGCGCTTACAGATTTTATCTGGGGTGTTGAATGACGTTTATGCAAACTTCCTGGTCGAAGCTGTCCGGCGAAGAGAAGTGGCGCTGGATCCCCGGATACGAGGATCGATACTCCGTCAGTGACTTTGGTCACGTACGTAGCTACGTTCAAGATCCAAACGGTCGCTTACTAGTACAGCGAACCGCCAAGGGAGGCTACCGCACAGTCCGACTAGGCGGGACTAAATACTGGCTTGTACATAGGCTTATTTTGTGGGCATTTGATCGTCCGCCCGAGCCTAAAGAACAGTGTCGGCATCTTGATGGCCGCTCGGACAATAATAGGTACAGTAACCTTTGTTGGGGAAGTGCGCTCGAAAATTCACGAGATAAGCGAGTCCACGGTACGCAACTGCGCGGCGAAGAAATGTTTACCGCCAAATTGACTGAAGTACAGGTGCTGGAAATCCGTACTCGGGTCAAGGCAGGAAACGGCACCATCACGCACGCGGCGCTGGCGGAAGAGTACGGCGTGTTCGCCGGAACCATTAGTGCTGTTGTGCGCGGCGAGGCTTGGCAGCACGTTGGCGGCCCTGATTGCTCCGATGTACCGAAATGTTTTGCCGAGACAGCCGTGTGTAGCTTCGATACGGCCCGAGAGATTCTCGGTTGGTACATCAAAGGTAAAACACAAAAACAGCTGGCCAAACGATATAAAATATCCGCTGCGACCGTCAGCTACATCATCAACCGCAACGGCGCCTATGCTGATCTGGAGGGCCCGACGGTTGAGCGGCACCACCGCAAGGGCGGCACCAAGAACATCACACACGAGGAAGCTGTAGCGATCAGAGAAGCTTTCGCGGCTGATCGATGCAACTCAAGTCCGGCGTTAGGAAAGCAGTACGACGTCAGCGCGGTCACCATCAACAAAATAGTTAACGCCAAGGGTGCGTACAGCTACTTCGAAACAGCGGTGAAACGCCCCTTGACAATCTCGATCGAAGAAGCACAGCAGATCCACGATCAGTACCACCGGGACTATCCCAACCTAATGGACCTGGTGGAACAGCATGATACGTCGTTCTATACCTTAAAGGACATCGTTGGTCGTCAGGGCGAGTACACAGAGTTGCGGCCGCACGAAGGGCCCCGCAGAACGTCGAGACTCATCGAACGAGAGCAGGCCGAGCAGATCCGTCAAGCCTACAAGGAAGACCCCGACGTCACGTTGGCGGATCTGGCACACCAGCACCACAGCAGCGTAGGAACCATCAACGCAATCATGTTGGCCAAAGGCCGCTACAGCTACTTCGAGTCTCAGATCAAGAAACCGAGCAATAGGCGACCGCCCCGTTTCTCGATCGAAACGGCACAAAAGATCCTGGATCAGCACGCGATCAAACAGTTCACACAGCAGCAGTTAGCGCAACAGCACGGCTGTGGTGGTGGCACGATCAAAAAGATCCTGGACAGAACCGGCTGCTACGCAGACTTGGTGCCTTCATGTTGAACCTCCCCCAGATAGAATCAACACTACGGCGCCAACGCTGTTTCCAACGTCGCTTGGCCGGCACGGCCAACACGACAGCTGATCAGTACGAAGTCTTCAGTCACCATGGCTACCAAGTCACCAGCACGATGAAGCAGGCGCTAAATCTAGCACACCAACAAGCCCACCAGCACCCCGGTGTTCCAGTATCGATCTGGAGCCCACTTAGATGCCATGTGTACCGAGCCGTCATGACGGATAATCAATACCGAGTCCTCCACGGCGACGTCACACAGGACCGCAAGCCCGCGTGCGCTGCAAGAAAGCAAAACCGATGAAACACTATAGACAACTCCGTACCCTGGTGCAGCGGCTGCGGCGTAAAAACCGGACCGCCGGCAGCAGCGCAGCAGACTATGAAGTCTTCACCCAAGACGGCAGTTATCAACGAGTCAGTGCAGCCAACCGGGCCGCCACGTTGGCCGACACTACAGCGCAGCAGCACCCCGGTCAGACCGTGCACGTCTGGGGCCCGGGTGAGCAACACCTGTACTGTTGCACGGCCGAGCAGGAGCCACAGGCCCAACAGCGTCGGGCCGGCTTCGACACCGACGCGTCCATCGCGATCGAGTTGGTCATGTGGGTCAACAATCAGCAGGTTCCCTACCGCCAGCTGCAGGCCGTCATCAAGAACATGACGCGCAAGATGGCAGCCAACCGGTATGACACCGAACAGGCCGTCAAGGGTTTCATGTACGCGGCCGAATCCGGCGCCAAGGACTATGCTGCTGAGTTCGGTGGCCAGTGGCATGAAATGTTCCCCAAGTCTGTCCGCCTCATGGCGGCCGAGATGTTGCGCGACGAGTTCGAGGCCGAGGTTGATCTAAATCCCCAGGACTACGGACAGCACGTCCACAAAAAGCATTTACCCGAATGGGAAAAACGATACAGCCAAGCTGCCAGTACCCGCGCCGCCGCCACCACGACGGATCAACTACTGACCGACGTAACGCACCAGCTGGACTGGAACCCCCACGCGGCACTGGATCTGGCACTACAGGTACTTAGCATAGCAGGCCATGGAGACGACGCTGTAGATGCGCTGGATTTGGAAGCCCAGCACCAAGATCCCGACTATAGACAGCAACCAGTTAACCCGGACATCCAGGATGCCGTCCTGGCTGTTGTCGGTGCCGACCTGGATGCTGTTGCTCAATTCGCAGTAGATCTGCTCCAAGAAGTAAACTGGAGCAAAATGGCCCGCACGGTTCGGGAGTATTTCTTTGGTCCCGACCAGCAACGTTACCCTGATCCCTATCAAGGCCCCGTGGCCGACAATCAACGCGACACAGCCGTCGCCACTACCCAGGAGACCGTCATGACCCAGAACCGACCCCCGAGCCGCCGACGCCGAC
>LAZR01000859.1_pt1 | contig 20890 bp, 5 predicted proteins | sample 329461 | NCBI WGS metagenome assembly LAZR01 (sample SAMN03002196, study PRJNA259156) | marine sediment metagenome | biome: sea floor; feature: Hydrothermal impacted sediments; material: marine sediment; isolation source: Loki non-amplified sample from Loki's castle hydrothermal vent sediment ...
TCCAAAGTATTTCCCAATTACCGTTTCTATCATCTTCCCACACTACGTGGATATTATTTTCCAGATCCACTGCTACATCTGGGTTTCCTTTTTGGCTCGGAGAATTGGTGATTCTTACTTTTGGATTCCATCCCAGTGAGTCTTTAACACTGACTCCTATTTCTGTTGGACCCCAAGATGTATCCTCATAGACAACCCATATCCGATTTAAACTATCTATGCCTATTACTGGATTTCTGACATTGAATCTATCTGTCTCAGTAACAATTTCTGGAACACTCCAGGCTTGACCATTGAAAGTACTATACATTATCTTAGAACGGCCGCTTGCATCATCGTGCCAGGTAGCGTGATAAATGCCATTATTATCTATTTCAATTTTTGGGCGTCTGCTATTTCCAGATTTCACTGAAGGTGCAGTAAACATACCAGAAGCATCTAAAATAAGCTGATATCCTTCTAGTAGTGAATCTTTTAATTTTTGATATATCAGTAAGTTACTATCTTTTCCCGAAATTACAATATCTCGGGATTTAGTTAGATCTAGAGGAACAAAGACATTGGCATAAAAAAGTCGTATACGATCTTCATAGAAATATATAATTTCCTGATATGTTCCATCATTAACATAGACTCCAAACCCAGTTTTATCTATATCGGTTTCTTCAAAGTCATCTGCTTCAAGACGGGTCAAGTCAAAGCTAAAGGCTACCTGCCAACCTTTTGCATTATCCACATTATCGTACCACGAATGTCCATGAGTTCTTTGGGAATAGTAATGTATAGCATGGCTTCGTATTCCGAATTGATATGGATTATATGGATCACCTGTCGGGAATCCTCTAGTAGTATCTACAATTCCGATAGTTCTATAGGTTGTGTCGATAGTAAACCATCCACTACGATCATCAGGCTCAACTGCCGACAGCATATTAGTAGGAACGTTACTAATTCTATCAAAATCTTCGGGAGTTATAACAACGTTATCTTCACTTGTGATAAATTCATAATCTGGGTCGTGTTTTTCTCCGTGTATAACTGTAACACCATTAGCAGTTCCAATGAATTTATCTCTATTTTCATCTATATAAATAGTAGTAATAGCAGAGTAATTTTTAGTAGCGGTTGGAAGCCGGACTGTTTCATTATTATCGTTAAACTGAATCAACTTAGATGATTTTGACTCGTCATCTGGAGTCCATGCAATCATATTTTCGAAAACAGTTTCCGCACTACCATTTTCTAGTTTACCTATTGTTGAAAAATAAAACACATCCTCAGAAGGCAATGGGGTATCCAGTCCATATGCTCCGTCCGTTGAATATCTAATATACTGAAATATTGCCACATTGGCATTCTTTCCATCTATGTTACCATAATCAATAAACTTTAACAAAGAGACATTAGTTAACATACCAACTGCACTAATAACTAGTTCATTGTCTATAAATACATTGGCATTTTGACCTTTAGCCGCTATTTTAAAAGTATGTCCTCCAGAAGCCTCAGTGTATTGCAAGCTGGACTTATCTGAACTATACGTATAAATAACCGATTCGTCAGATAAAAATGTAATGTTTCTTAAGCCTAAAATTAAAGAACAAAAATACGTTCCATCATGAACATATATTCCAATATTTGGGTCATAGTCTAACTCATCAATTTGTTCTGGGGTTAGAGATTCTCCACTACTCGGATCATTTAATTCAATTCCCGCTTTAAATTCTACTGTCCAGCCCGTAGCATTATTTACTAATTCGGCCCAACTAGATCCCGCCATCGTGAATTCTTGAGTTACATATTGGTCATCATCTGGCGTGACTGAATCCCCAGCAAAAACATGTACAAAGTATTTCTCGCCCCTGCTTAATACTCCTGATGATATAGAATGAGAGTCTTTTAGATATGATACAAAGCCAGTATTATATATAGTACCACTAAGAGACTGAGTTTTAGTAATAGTAACTCTTAAATATGTAGGTTTATCAGTGAGAGAAGCAGACGTCTTAAATACTCTCCAATCTAACATTGGTGTTAAATCAGTCAGGTTGTTTTGAGAAGTTAATCCATTTATTCTAAGTCTATCTACTCTCCATAATACATCAGCGATAACTAAACTATCGCTCTGTCTTTGAGCAATAATTGATTCTCCATCAATTAATTTGATTATGACATAAACAACATCACCTACTGTCATTTCTGGTCGTATATAGATTAAATTAGAATTATCTAATAATACTCCGTTCAAGTACCATTCAATAAGAACAGTTCCGAGAAACACTAGATATTCATTATCCTCTAGAACATATTCTACTTTAAGGATATCATCAATATTAGCATCTAATGGAAGAACGATCACTGATGATATGCCAATATCTATTGATTGGATTGTTACTGCGGATGTTTCAACTATGGCACCAAATTCTAAACCATCACTCGGTATTACTTTTGCCAACCAGGACTCTCCGGGATTAGTTGCGTTCATAGACAGAGTACATAGATCGTCATATGCAACAACAGGAAGACCATCTCTGTACCATCTAGTCTTAGTTCCCGATTCATCATGGTTATCTGAATCATTATAAACATATACAAGATCTATGTTATCAGCACTGCTAGGGTCTGCCGGACTGAGAACTTGTCCTGTAATAAACGGAAGTCTGTTAATAGTAAAAGCAAACTGACTCCATATTGTTGCCTCTCCTTCTTCATCTTCTGCTTTTAATTGGGCGTAGTATGTAGTACCTCGTGATAGGTTGTGTAAGGTATATGAATAACTATTAGCAGAATTTCCAGTTTCTGTTACAACATTAGAATCGAATAGATCAGTTCCCCAGTGAGTACTAGACGTACCAATCCACAGGGTATAAATCATCTGAGAGTTCGCAGCAACATCCTGAACATATTCCCACACAATAACAGGATTTAACCCTTCAACTACAGGGATAGTAGTTTCAGTTGATTGTTGCCCGTTAACTCTTATGTCTTCTATTACTGCCATTAGATTCTCACTGTGGTTCCATCTATTCTAAGCCCTCTTGAATCTCGTGAAACTTTATTCTTATCTACAACTGTTAGTAAATTTATAGTGTCATCGTTAATATAGTCAAACTCAGTGTCCCAAATAGGCTGCGAACCTCTCAAAATTTCTCCATTAGATCTAGCCAAGTAAATATCTCCTCCCACAATATATATTTGATTTGTTGTTACAGTAGATGGTTGTCTATATGATGCTCCCCAAAAATCAAAGTTAAAGTTTTCCCAATCAGTAGTAGATATATAGTCTGCTCCAAATCTAAATGATTTTATAGCATCTCTTTCCGCATTAGTCGTTACGTTCTGAATAAGTAGATCGGCAATAAAAGATCCATCTTGGGTAGCCTTGTGGGACAGATATCCATGATACGCTTGATTAACATAAAGCAATGCCGCAGTATGTGGCATAGAATTAATCTCCGGTCCCTGCAAAACTGCACCAGGTTTACCATCTATAAAAAATCTTATTTTAGATGTATTATTAGAACTATTTGCATACACGTATATATATCTTAATCCCGGATCATATGTATCGGAAATATATTCGTGAGTTGGATGCTTACCTCCGATGCAAAGTTGTAATTTTATTGCATTTTGAGTAGAAGATGCAGCTACTTCTGATATAATAAATTCACCGATACTGACATTTTGAAACGATTGACCAATATTGCTTTCGGCTTTCGCAATTATCGGTACAACTTTACTGGTCAATCTTCTTGTGATAGCGTGTCTTGTGTATCCGACTGCTGACGGAGAATACCACAAAAACGAAATAGCAAAATTAGGATTACCGCTAGTCTGTAGATTAATTGCACTTTGATTTCTATATCCTAAATGGTCAGAATTTAAAGTAAGACCATACTGTGTGTCTAGGGAATTAGTAAAAATATTAAATCGTTGTAATGACGTAAACTCATCTGCGGTAATATCAAGACTCGAAAAGTCGTTATTACCAACACCGTCTTCCAGGTTTCTATTAAGCGACCAAAAACCTCTTACTGAAGAACCAAATGCCATTTAGAACCTTACACTTTCGTCATATTCTATAATTATGATTGCCCCAGTGTCATCTGAAGCCGGTTTGTTATTTGTTAATGATCGTTCTATCCATAAGTAAAACGAATCAAAATCATTCATTCTATCTTCTCTATCTCGTATGCTATCAAACCCAATTGTATCTGCACCATCCTCACTTAAAAATCCTAAAAAGCGCGATGAATTTTCTGTCGGCTTAGTAAAATCGTTGGCTGTTCTTTGCGCTGCTGCTGGATTAATTCTAAAACTTGTTCCGGCAGTAATGTTAGTACTAAACGATCTATCTAAAATAAATTCACCCGTATTTCCAGTTACATCAAAACTATTTATTATAGCATGACTTACAGTGCCTGTGGGATTAATTACTATATGCCCGCTCTCAAACAACCCAGAAACTATATCACCGGAAATATCTGTACTAGTAAATGTAACCTCGCCCGAATCCATAGTCGCAGCAAAAGTTCCTGTTCGTGCATCATATTCAGGAACTTCTATTCCTATATCTACTATAACATCCGAACCTGCATTTTGTGCCAAATAGATCTTGACATTTTCTACATATTGATCGTCGGAAGATTCATGTACTACTGCAATGCATCTATATTGTTTTAACGAAGCAGAGGGCTTGTTATCAAATAAGTTGTTTACTAGAAGATATCTTACTGTATCTTTATATGGCTCCAGGACTGCTGTACTAGCAACACCAGGAACAGTTGCCCGAGTCACACCCGTTAATTGTCTACCCGAGGAGTTAAATCCTGCATATTTTATTATTTCTAGACCAATTTGGGCTAATCCAGAAGATTCTTGAGTTGCAGCAGCATCAGGATCAAGGGTTATTGTTGTCTGACTTGGATCTACAGCACTGTGTATTGTTGTTTTCACATATGGTTCATTGGGTGCTGCCCATCCTCCGATGCTATTTCGTGGTGTTTGTTGCCCTGTTGTATCAGTTGGATCTTGAGTAGTATACCGAAAATTAAATACTGACTGAGCTTCATCTTCTTCATTAGTATATGTTATTATAAATCTCGGAGGAGATGCAATTTCTGTACCATCAGCAGCTTCCCACCCTGATCCAACATCACTCAATAAATTAGGACCACCTATATAAACAGTTCCACGTTCAGTAGAAGTCTGGGCTGTACGACGAATACCAACATTGAAATAATGATCCGCTACAACAGCAGATTTTATTCGAGTAGTAAACGTGGTACATATAGCCGACCCTAGATCAACTGTTACTTTGGTTTTTTCAATACCATGAGTTGCCAAGGCTTTAATAGCAGTACCACCATTAATTGATGTATAGAAGGCACCCCAATCACCAACACCTGCGGAAAGAGAAGTACCAAACGATATAAAATCCAAACTTTTAATAGGTTCATCTAGATCTGCTTGATAGTGCCAAAATTCCAATTCTACTTTTGTTACAGTTATATTAGTTTTAACTGCGGGAAAGAATATATTGGCATCATATCCAGCATGAAAATTAGACTCTAAAGCGACTACAGATATGGATGCTCCGCCAGTTTGAGCAGAAACTGCATTACTGTGTTCGTTATCATCATGACTACTATCTTGTCTTACTTCAGCAGAAAACTCTGCTCTAAAAGATATTGTTTTGACAACTGTTTCAGCCATAAAATTACTCTACTTCCAATTCTGTAAACGATGTTCCGTTGTATAAATCAATTACTGAGCTATTACGGAAACCTATATATAAATAACTATTATTACCAAACAATGAACTAATCGGACTATCAAATGTTTGAATTAAAACAAAAGCGGAGCCATCAAATCTCCATAATTCACCATTTTCCATACCTGCATATAAAAAGTTATTATACTCAGCAGAAGCATTTACACGAGTTAATGTTCCTGTGAAAACATTTAATTCCGTTGCTTCGCTAACGTCATGCCTATAAGCTTTGCCTATACTTGTTTCTTCGTCATACGAGAATATGTAAATTACCCCATTAAACTCATGTAATTTATTTATCCCAGCAGCTCCAGCAAGAGAATATATTAATCGTGAAAATGGTTCCAATACCCACAACTGTCCAGTGCTAGTACCAAGATATAAAACTTCGAATACTGCCGTACTTATTGTTCTCTCTCCACCTTCTCCAAAAACAACTTTGTCTCTTTGCTCAATCCTTATTAAAAAATCATTAATTGTAACAGTGCCTGCATCAAACACCGACAGGAATATTTGTACATTCTCTTGTAGCGAATTATTACCACCTACATCACTTAAAAGAGCTTCCAGTTTTTTGATAGCACTAATTGGATTTCCTTCACTATCAGTGGCATCCAACTGCCATTGAATTTTCGAAAGATTACCTATAGGAGTATCACTTATAAGTCTATCAAATGGAATCGATCCATCTAAAACTAAGGGAGGACATCTTTCTCCTTCACCAGCTTCACCTAATCCTGCTAAGTCTCCAAGGCTCAAATCATTGGTTGCATTACACTCACGAATTTGGATTTGCTTAACTTCTGTTGTTTCATCTTCAGCGAATATATTCAAAACCTGATTTATCTGATTAGTTACATTTTCGTTACCACTTATATTTAATACTGCTTCAGGTGGTAAAGTATCTATAATAAATAAACCAGATTGTTGTATACTAATGTTATAAACATAACTACGAGCTATTTGATCAGGTTCAGATACAGGAGGTTCTAGACAGCTCGATTGATTTTGGGCAGTTAATTTCAAAATATAATCATCCGATGTCGGTAAACTCTCAATGTTCCATCGAATTATATTTTGTCCCACAGGTAAATTTACAGCAATTGTTGTCCAAATAACGCTTTGTTTTTCAGAAGAATATTCTAGAGTATATCTAACTTTTTGATGATAAGTATTTCTAGTAAGAGTTTCGTCAAGTATAACCAAAATAAAGTCAGCATATAGCATATTAGGAACGGGATTAATTATTGCGGGAGCAATTAAATCAAAAACGTTAATTGAGAATTGTTCGCTAATAGACCAATCTGATTCAATTTCATCGCCCAGGTGTTTTGTTCTCATCCTTATACGAACACTAGAGCTTTTTATCATTTTACCGACTTTCCACGAATAGGAAGTATCAGTAAATGGAATGCGTCTTTTTAGCGTGTACCAGTTAGTGTCTGTACTCTGATAGTTGTCAGTATACTCTATTTCGTATGTAATATCTTGGGCTTCTTCCAGTGTGAATCGATATGGATCATACGGATCACCAGTAGGAATTCCAATTTCACTAAAAAGAATTGGTGGGTCCCAAGTAATAAGTACAGTACTCAAATTGTACTGAGTATCATGAGTAGGAGTCAATATGTGAGGGGCAGCAATCATGAGTTATCTTTTGCTTGTTGTACTCCAGTTTGTTTAGGTTCTTTCTGACCTAAGAAATAATTCGGATCTCCAAAAATCAAATATGGATCTTCAGATGGACGAAGAATAATTCCTGAACCTACTCGTCCCGAAATTTCTTGTCGATAATCTGCCAATTCATCTTCAGTTGATTGTATCACTGTAGCATCGTCTGATACCACATTGAGAATATTTTTCGTAAACGATGCTTTACTAACAAATTCTGCTCTCTCACAAGTACCTGGAAATCTCACCTGAATGCGGGCTATACCATCTTTATTGAAGATGTTGTCTTCCTTATTTATATCGAAAAATCCACGAAATACCTGCCTACCCTCTCGGCTTGCAACAGTGGCTGACAGTCCAAATTGATCGTTAGAACCTTGTTGTTCTACATCATAATGAATAGTATCAGAATTGACGGTACTACTTGGAATTATCTCAATATAAACTTTATTAGTGATTTTGCCTAATTCTGTATTGCTTGCTACTGAAACCACGTAGAATCCATTATATACAGGGGTTAAAGTTTCGTAGGTTTCGTCAGAATAAAATCTTAATTCAAATATGGTTGGTTGATAATCTGCAATCACAGATAAACAAAACTGTGCAGTAATGCCAGCATAAGTCATTGCCTGGACACAGATTTCCTTTACTCCGCTACCATTAGAAATAGTATGAGTAGTTTCGGTATAATAATCGTTAATATCTGGATTCCAGGCACACCATTTCCCAAATACAGGAGTATCTTCATTTTTAATGCGATATGCTACGACTTCAGGAGATCCCCACAATTGTAATTTAATTTCGCATTTTGTCACCGCAGGCACTACTTCATTAGATGAGTTATAAGTAAAATATTCTACATCTTCTTTTTTAATTGACAATTGCCTGATTATTTGTCGAGCAATAAATGGATCTTCGGTAATTACATTTGCTTCTAAATCAGTAATATCACATTGGTCATCAATGGCTCCAGTACTAACTATGTCATCATTAAATTTACAATTTATTACACGAATTTGTCCAGTTGGCAATTCATTACTTAGACCAGGAGCATTTGGTATCTCAAAAGAAGAATTAATTCTGTCATATATATCTATAGATGTAGATACGTCACGTCCTTTTGATTGAGTATCTAATTCGAACCAGCTTCGAGTACCTGATCCAAATACTTCATCAATATTGGCTACTCGGAAAGATGCAGATTTAATGCGTGACTGGGTTCTTCCTAAATAGGGATCACTATTATAATCTTCAAATGTAATTATCGCAGCACCAGTAGAGCGAGTATCAATATCTGGTCGTAAGGTATCGCCAGGAGAATCCGTAACCCGAGTATCCAAATGTCCTTGTCCACTTGAATGCCATCGACCTAATCTTTCAATATTTGTCATTGGACTATCGAAGATATTGCTTGAACATTCACAAAAATATTTCATACCCGCTCCAATAAATCCAGTCTCTCCAGTTAGTGATAAATTCGAGAGATATACCCTTAAAGGCTGAATGGCTGGAAATACTATTGCTCCATCAGAAACAGATGCCAGAGATTTTTGTGCTGTTAAATCATCGACACTAAATCCACTACTCACTATTTCTAGTAACCATTGATTAGAAATAACATCAATAAGTCTAGCAAATATCAAATCATAAGTAATAGTAGGAGCGCCACTTTCTAAGAAATCTGATGTTAATGTTGCAGTATCATCCAAAGGATCATCGGCAGTTTCCTCAAGTACTGTAGCAACAGCAGATTCTCGATTTGATGTATTTAAATCTAGTTCTCCTGAAACTGGTCTCTCAGCAAAATACACAGCAGACGGGAACCCGCTTATCAGAGAACCTCCATGTTTATTTCCCACAGCCGAAGCATCAATACGTTCACCATTCCACGATGTTCCATCGGACGATGTAGCCCAAAACACACCAGCAGCGTTATCTATATTTCCCACTACAAATGGTTGACTGTTAAACTCAAATAGAGAGTCTACTTTAATGCGTCCTTCCGAGATTTGTATTAACTGAGTCGATTGATCAATTACCCAAGCTCCCGTAGATCTGTCGGCGTAATACCACCTGCCACTTGTTTTATAGCATATAGCTGGTATGTCATTAATAATTGCATGTGGTACTATAAAACTAGCCGAATCACCTGTATCCATAATAGTTTCAGTTGTCCATATCGCTCCTGTTTTGACTGTTCGTTTAATGAGATATTCGTAGCCTTTATTTTCTATAAAAACAATTGATGGAGTTTCATTATAATTAATCAAGGACGGAACGTAAGCAGTTAATCCAGTGTTGTCTATGTCCCATCCATAATTTAGACGAATAGCATATTTAAGTATTCCACCTGTAGTATATGCAATGGATGCTCTTTCGTTTATCTCTTTCAAGTCTGGAGCAGAACAGGCACTGGCATCAACTTCTTCAGATTCCCATTTTCCAGCAGAATTTAATTGGGCAAACTTTAATCTTCCGTTACCTGCAATCCATGCCACTGAAGCAATGCCGTTTATTTCAGCAGAGGAAATTCCGAATAGATCACTTGTGTTTAATGAATCTTCTAAACTGGATTCAGACCATTCTGATGGTACTATTAATATAGTTTCATAATCATCACATAATACTTCATCATTGGACGAACAAGATGAAAGACTTACATGATAATTTAATCCGCAAATAAATTGTTCATCTGCTAGGGCTGGATAAATCTGGATAAATCGAGATTGTAATGGCTGGGTAGGCAATCCAGATTGAAGCCATTTACTAGCAGCGGCTGCATTATCTACTTCGCACGCAGATAAGTCTCCACTTGTAAAATTAAGATCAAATCTGCGAATGATGGATTCTTTACCTTCATCTGCATAAAAATCTACGCGGAAATTATAATAACGTGTTTGGTCTGTATTATTTGTTATCACAAAAGAATAAGAACATCCCTCAATGTCAAAGAGATTACTGCCATATCTTGAGCATTTGTTACATGAAAAACTCGTGTTTTGTAGTTCTCCTTCCGATATATCATCGCCTTGGATTACGAATGTTTTGACGAAATATGATTGATTGGTATCAAATCCATAAGGTATAGATCTTTTTGAATACGTTGGTCTGTAATGATAGGCATTAAAATACATTATCCCAGTCGTTCCAGACTTTAAATACAGACCTCGTACTCCATCCAGATAGGCATCAGTAGAATCTGCCTGATTAGTAGTAGAAAATGCTTCATGATTTTCCCGACTATCTATTTTTATTGTGGGTTCCCCTAGCATGTTCTTATTGTCATAAAATTCTAAGATTACATGAAAGAATGCAGGAGTACCAACTTCTTCTTCAATACCTGAATACTGATACCCAAAACCAACTATAAGACTAAGCTGACCAACTTCAGGAGTACTATCATCAGTATCTTGGATTGGTCCAACAACGTTTATAGATCCAGATGAAGTAATGGTAAATAACGACCTGCCAGTATCAGCAGCATATACTAAGTCTTGATGATCAGCGGTTAGTCCAGTTAAATCATATCCAACATCTGCGTTAATATCAGCAAAGTTAAAGATTACTGATGATCCCAACATATCAGGGTAAGTACTACTAGATAACTTAACTAGACCATTCTCATATCTCGCAACCATAAACGTACCATCAGACAAAATAGCCAAACCACCTTGTGCTTCATCGCAAGAAGAATAAAGTAAAGTTTCGCTTAATAATTCGGCATGTGATAATCCAACTTCTAAAATTATAATACTATCAGCACTAGCTAATAATACCCATAAATGCTCAACTCTATGGTCTATAGCAGCATCTACTATTTGGTATTCCGGCAAAGGTAAATCACCTATAGTTCCTATTAAAGTTATATCATTAAGATTTAGTATCTGATATTCATCATCTGACACTCCGGATGATAACAAGTAGACAGTTCCATTACTGGATATTCCGTAAAGATTGCCGTCTGTAGAACCCGCCAATGCTACAATTTCTATATTACCAAGACTTCCGCCTGAATTATCTATCTCCCCAGAATTAACATCAATGTCAAATATCAGATTGTCACTACCGCTACCAGTATATTCAAGCCTAGTAGCCCACAAGAAACCAGGCAACTGAGAAGTAACACTTGCATTAGTAACAGTTATAGGTAGTACATTAGTAAAATGTTCATAAAATGATCGTAATGAAGCTAAGTAGGCATCTTGTTGTAGCAGAGGTAGTATTCTCCGATCGTGTTTAACTGATAACATAATATTGTAAGGCCCAAATCTGTTATCGTGATACACTACGAATACATTTCCATCGTCATCTATATCAATAGCAGGATACCCAGATCTGCTTTCTGATTTAGTTACTCTTATTGGTTCAAATAAGTTAAAACCGTTAGCATAATAGACTTCCCAATATCCATCTCGATTAGATTGCCACGTAACATGAATAATATCATTTTTATCAATAACAAGGTTTCCGAGCTGATTTACGCCTTCTCCTGGTAAACTGATATCGTGCTGATAATCAAATTCATATCTACTAAAAAATCTAGTAATTCTGGAGCCTTTAGGACCCGCAATAGAACTTTGAGCGAAATCACCAGTTCCTTTAATTACGATATGTTCCGTTCCGCTTTCTATGGATTCGTATGCTATGAATAATTCATTTCGATTATTTACCGCAATTTTAGGATTTTTAGCACTATTGGCTATAAGTTTTTGATTTGATCTATTTCTATTTGGTACCCCAACATTAGGATATTGAATTCTGATATTGCCAGGTTCGTCAAAGAATACCCAATTTTGTGATTTTCCATGTAAGTGAACTGGATCAATACCATATATAGTACCACCTAATGTAAACGGGGCACCTGTTAATCCTTTAGTTGGCACTCCTAATTGAGGAGATACATCTCTAAATACTAGATCGTTTTTAGATTGAGTCCATAAGTCAGATAAGTCTTCATTATAGGTAATTATAACTTCCGCAGGTTTAAGAAAAGTAGCCCCATATCCCCTTGTGTCTCTTTCTACAATTATTGATCGAGCAATAAGCGTTGAAAGTATTATTTCTTCTACAGCCCGAAATATAGTATCATATGGACCACCTACATAGAAGTATCCACAAGCTGTTGGATCATCAGGATTCGGACATACCGCTGAACTGTCCCATCCTGTTGCCGGTCCTAGAGGAATATAGTTTGTACCACCACCTTCATCTATATATGAACAGCCTTCTTCGTTTGTACACAGTGCTAATAATATAGTACAATTTTTACTAACAGCATCATTAATAGCAGAGGATTGTGAGTTGCTATATCCACTGCATGTTACGAATGGACCTTCGTTGTCTTTAGTATCAGTAATTAAAAAGATGTACCGTTTAGCATTTTCTCTCCATACAAAATTATCATCCTCTAAGGAATACTGTATTGCAACATAACCTGGAGCACTGGCTGCACCAACTCCCCAATTTGTTAGAGCGTCTTCTAATTCACTAATCGAAGTAGTAAATGATTCTGTAGATATTCCATATAAACCATTAAATATTTCTCCAGTGCCACATGTAACTGCTGGTGCTCCTGATGTCCCACCAAATCCGTAAACACATAGTCCAAATCTAATATCTACACCGTCATCAAACATTCTTTGCATAAATTCAGAAACTGCACTACGTACAGCATTTATATGATTACCCATACTTCTGCTATGATCTATAACAAACATAAAATCAACCGGAGAACCAAATCCAGCAACAGGTGCAGATGTACCAGATTCATATCTTTCCGCATCAATTTCCATATGATACTTTACTCTAGTTATTATGTTGCCATCAACTTCCAAGTTCCACAAATCAGCAGGCTTGTAAGTTATAGCAGTATATTCAGATGGGCAAATTTGATCATCAAACAGATGTCTTTGTATACATGATGGATTTTGATAACACCACTCACTTGTATCGGGGTAAAAATTAAAAGAAATACAACTTATTGCTGCACTATTTGCTCCTAACATAGCAGCATCAGGAGGATAACTGCCAACGTATCTTTCTCCCCTAAACCACGATGGAGCATTATCCAAAGGACACGATGCGCTAATAGAATAAATTGCCTCTACCCATGCAATATCTGCTTCTTTAATTACTCCACAAAAAGTTAGAATTTCATTGCCAACTGCGTTTTCATCACAATTCATTACCTGACGACCGCTAGGCAGATATACACTGAATATAGCACAAATATTATTATTGGATGAAATGACTGTATCAGTCTCGTATATCACTGTATTAGAACTAATTGATGCAATGGATTGAAGTTCAAAAGTCGGTCGAGTAAAATCAAAGGGAGATTCATAAACCGGTGGAGTTTCTTCCTTGCTAATTCTTCTTAATTGCCTTAGATATACGTTCCACTCCTCATCTTCAAATGTTTGATATGCTACATATGTATGTTCAGCACGATCAATACCAAAATTATTTTTAGTAGTTACGATTGATGGGTTAACAGTTTTAATTCCTTCATCCGGTATAGATAAAACTTCAGCATTAGTAAGAGGATCTGGCTGGCAATTAGCTTCATTACACGTTATTCCTATTCCTTGAAATGATCCATCTTCATCAATGCACTCATCTTCTGTTAGTGCCAAACAATCTCCGTTTCTAAAACAACAAGCTCCTACATTAGAAGAAGGAGTACAATTAATGTTAGCACAAGGTAGATTATCACCAAAATATATTCCTCCTGCACTTATGCAGTCAATAAGAGGTATTTGAGTACAAAATCCATCCGGCAAACAACATGCTCCAAACGGCTCAGTACAATCAACCTCTTCACAAATAGTATTATTGCCAAAATATCTTCCATTTTGAGATTGACAATCAGCAAAAGATGCTTCTATACAATCATCACTTGGCAAACAACATCCACCAGTCAATGGACAATTAGTAGTGAAACAAGATGTTCCAACTCCGAAGAATGTACCCTCATATGTTGTTTCACAATCAGCTAAGGAGGTTTCTACACATCGTCCCTGGCCATAACAGCATGCTCCTGTGTTTGCAAGAGAACAATCTGTTGTTGAGCATACAGACGAAGGTCTCCACTCTCCATTTTGGGATTCGCAGTCACCTCTGGTTGTATCTATACATTGAGTTGGTGATAAACAACACGCTGCAACTCCACAGTCTTGAGACGAACATGCAGTTCCAAAACCACGGAAAAATCCTCCCTGGCCGGAACAATCATTCTGTGTAAGATCTAAACATGTCAAATCTATAAAACAACATGCCCCTCTTTCACATTCTGAAGAAGAACATCTAGAATTTTCACCCTGATGAAATCCCCCTTGATCCAAACATTGGGTTACAGTTATATCGTCTACACAACTTCCGTCGCCCAAGCAACATGCTCCGGAAATATTAAAACAATTAAAACTATAACAGTTTGTTCCATTGCCCTGGAAATTTGCTCCCGCTCCAACACATTCTGATTCCGTTAAGTTTTCGCAACCACCATTATTACAACATGCTCCAGAGACTGGTGGGTTGATTGAATCGGAAAATTGAATGACAATATCATTAGTCTTTGATTTATCGAAATCTGCCCAATTAACAGTTACTTCTTCGCCGACACCTTCATTCCATTCTGCTTCAAGATTGCCGCCTCTCATGTAACCGTAAGGAGTAAATACACCAGCAAGAGAATTATGATTATGCATATACCAAGTAACTGCCGATCCAATGTTTCCCCACCCAACGCCAATATAATAACCTGCTCCACTAAGTGAAGTACTAGTAACCGGCAACTCCCAATCTAAAGGTCCACTGAAATAGTACTGGTCACCACTTTTGGTCATTGTAACCGTTTTCTTTTTAAAGAATTCAGCACGATTAGCACTGATATATTTCAGAACTAAAAAGTTAAGATTTATTCCTGTACTGGGAAGATTAAGACGAACTCCTATTTCAGTAATAAAAATCTTATCGAGATGGGGAGGAAGTTTAAGAAAAATATGTGCATTAAACAAGCCTCCCTGAATAGCTGAGTCTGTATCGATTTCATCAGAATGTGCGTAAGATATCCATCCATAATGCCCTGCATCTACGACAGGCACCGGTGTTAATGGTCCTCCTTGAGTTCTAGCTATACATATTTGTTGCGACCAAACATTATTAGTGGTACGTTCACTAGCTGCTGTACTATTGATTGGTCTATTAAGAGGAGCTATAACTCCATCATCTATGCCTCTTGCTCCAGTACCTAAAATAGAATATGTATTTATCCAAGATTGACTAGACTTAAAATAAATAGTATTCGGGGTTCTAGTGCTCGCTCCGATTAAGTATACCGATGGTTGATAAGATATTTCTACGTTAATAGGTCCTGTTGAATACCAAACCGGTGTACCAGCAACATCTGCAACGACTTCTTTATAGAATATCGGTTCGCTGTCATCACGGGAAGCAACGTGAATAGTAAAATATATTTTTTGTCCAACATTTTGAACTTGTAACTTTTGTTTGATCTCTTTGACAAAATATGTACCATTACCTACCATGTCATTATGGGTGAATAAACTATTGGCATGATAGAAAAAACCATCATCTGAAGAATCGTCATCTCCACCAAACCTTATACAAGTATCTTCGGTAGCAGGATCGTGACCAGGAGTAAAAATGCCTCCACCATCGTTACTGCTCACACATACCGTCATAGCATAGGCTCCATTACTATATTGATTTGTGTGCCAATTTATTTTACGTAATGGAGGAGCAGCTCCTGATATATATGTACCAGTAACCTGGAATTCGCTAAAGTTTTCTTCAGTACTATACGTACCAACTGTTATATTTGCATTTGCAGCACCATCACCAGCAGAAATTGCTACACCTATAAAATAATCACCATTAACATTAAGTATGGGTATATTAACATCTCCGGTTGAATATTCACCTTGCCCACCAGATCCAGATGAAGTAATAATCTCGGAAATAATTTCTATTTCGCCAGCTTCGCCACTCCCAGTTTTTTTGCCTACGTACCAGAACAAATTCAGACCAGATGGTACACTCATGGGCATACGTATTTCTTTGATATAAAATACTTCTTCAGTATAAATACGATTTGCCCAATATCTACCATGCCCAATTTCATCGCCTTCCCATATGCCAATAATACGATCTTCACACGCCTGCATAGATTTAACTATCAATTTTTCTACGTTAAATGGTTTAACAGGCAACAGAGGCTGAGGAGTTGGAATATTAGCTCCGTCCATAGACGATCTAATATCTCTTGGACCACCTAGAGTTGAAAAAAGAGATACTCCGCTGGCATCTACCAAAAACCAACGTATATCATAAATATCATTTGAATCAGGAAATACAAGTTCACGTCCAGCCAAAACAAATTCTATAACATGTTTTGGAATATTATTAACTACTACTCTTTCTATGGAGTTAATTTCAAATAAATCTCCCGCTGCAAGTGGTCCAGACAAAAAGCCTAGCTGAAGAGCAAGTACATCAGACAATTCTATGTCATCATATATTTCAAGTACAGCAGTGGTTGTAGATGTGTCTGAATTAATTAAGCGTCCGTAACTTAATGATCTGTGATAAATAATCTTATTAGTTGAAGTTGCGGCATTCGTTGTGGTTACACGAGTCAGTCCTTCTTTATCTCTAAGTTCATAAGCAACTAATGCATCTCCAAATTGTGATATACTAATATCTGGATTTTGTACACTTTCACATTCTTCTCCAACGATTTCTAGAGTTGTTGCACACGCAATTAATTCTACATCATCCACATTTGGACTAGTAGTAGACTCTTCATTCCAAACTAGTCGTCTCTCATCAGTAATAGACGTACCTTCAAGAAAACTTGTTTCTGTGACTTCTTCTACAAAATCTGGTGGTGCAGTGGGCAATTCACGTACTGCCGCTTGGCCCGATGTATGGTCTGAAAATGCTTCAACCTCAGACCAACACGAGGAACAGTCGAAGATAGATGAGTCTTCTGAAAGGTGACCAGTTACTGTAAATGTGTGAGTATCAAAAACAAAAAATGATTTATTATCGTCACTATTTATTACTTCGGTAGATGTATAATTTTTTCCAAAACAAAATTCTCCGATTCCATAATCAGATGCACTACATTCACCTAAAGTAGTAACTCCATTTTCAAATGAGGTAATTATTACATTACAAGCAGTTGGTATCAGGGTATATTGGCGTCCCATTTCACCAGGACACTCATACCATTTAACTGTACACGTTTCGGAATAAAATTCATTTAATATAATTGCATCTACAGATGGTTTTCTTATTTCATCTCCATGAGGAGTTAGAACCGCTACTCTACGAGTTTTAGAAAGGTCTATAAATACAGGGCCAGTTTCTCCGGGGAAACTCGGAGAAGATATGTTGTATGGACCTAAACAAACAACGCCGCGTCTCACTTATCACTCCTAACAGGAAGACCGAGATTACCTATGGACCATTCTTCGGGATTAAATGCTCCGCCCACCGGTGTCCTGAAATTTGATAGTTCTTGTTTTACAGGCTTTGGTAGTCGGGAAACATCCACGAGTTCCGAACTTGGTATTTTATAGTATAAATTTTCTATTTTATGACAGTCTGGTCGAATCAATTCATAACATCCTAGTTCTGTTGTTACGTAGTCGTTATATTTATACCATATGAGTTCTTTTGGAATAATAATCGTATCAATCGTTGGATAGACAGAGTAAATCACATCAGTATGACTGAGGGTTTGGCTACTATCTCCGAACACCATTAATGTAGGCGATGGACCAGCAGTCACGATGGACAATATTATATCGTCCTTTACTTTAATTTCGACTTTCCATTTCGAAATTCCTTTTATATTGGATGTTTTAATTTCAAATATATTTTTAGACATTACAGGAATAGCCGGTATTAATGTTGATGTCGTTTCGCAATGAATGATATTCCCTTGTTTAAAGTATGCTAAAACACCCTCAATTTGTCGTAGGTTATCTTTATGAAGTATATCAATTTCTATTTCGGATATTTTTTTGTCTATAGTAACTCTGTCTTCTAATATTGAACCAGATGATGTCTGCAATACTTCCAAGATGTTTCCATTATTATCTCTAAATTGAATAGTTAAACTATCGTAGTTACCGGCATACAGTTCCCGTACAGATAATTTAATCTTCCAAAAACTTCTAGTTCTTTGTAATTGTGTTTGTACTTTACTCATGTTTTAACCTGTATTTGGGATCGCCGAAGACAAAATAGGGGTCTTCGTTAGGTCGTATAGTAATAGGATCTTTGATTTGTCCAACAATATTTCTTTCCGATGACCACACATCTTCAGATACACTTGCTGAATCAGCAGATTTTGACACAACCAAGTTTAACTGATTCCGATTAAATTTTCCAACTGATTCATCAGTACATAATGCATTAATTGTAGAAGATGTATCAGAACAATCATTCTTAAAATGAGGCACAATATAAGCCAAACCGTCTACAAATAAAGAATTATTGTTTTTATTTATAGTAATGTACCACCTAAATGCTTCTCTTCCATTAGCATCCCTTGTCCACTTTGTAGGTAGTTCATATATACTTCCATCACCTTGCTGTAAAAAGTCGAATGTCGGAGCAATGCATCCATCGCCAAGTGCTGCTTCTTTTTCAGAATCAGAAATATCCTCAAACTGAGACATATATTCTATATTTGGAATAATTTCTACAAATATATAATCTGCTTCTCGTGGTACAATAATTTGCGTGGCTTCTTCTCCTGTTCCAATAGTTTCTATTTCAGGTTCTCTCATTGATGCAACAGGCATATTTTTAAATTTAAATAAAGTGTTACTTGCTTCCCATATTTCCGCAGTGTCAAAATAGGATAAATCTAGAGGTTCTGGAGGTTTTACAGTATCCTCTAACGATTTGTATAAGATAACATCATAAGTAATTTTAAGATAGTCAGCTACTATTATAATAGATGCAGATCCTGTTAATCCTTCTGGAGTAGCTACCTGGAATTCAACTGTCTTGAGACCACTACCTCGTTCCAAATTCCAATCTATGTCAATAGTATCTTTACCGATAGCTGGTTCGTATGGCATCCAACTAGACCAAGTTTTATCTTGATTTCTTAATCTTAGTGCTACGGATGCAGGAGATCCTATTATTTCAAACTCTATATTACATTGTCCTACTACTGGCGTAGCAATTTTATTCCTAGTAATATGGTATCTTACAAATTCATTCTTAACTCTAATTAACTGTACAGTAGAAGCGAAAATACTGTCAGCATCCGTGTAAACCCCACCAAATATTTCAGGAGAATCACAAATTTCTTCAGCATCATCCTCTTTAATACCAAACAATAATTCACTTGGATGTATGCCACACCGATGTACTAAAATACTACGTTCATTGCCCTTTTTAAATATATTACATAAGTCCGATTGTACTGGCTGCTCAACAGCTATAAACATATTATCGTATTGATCTATTCCTAAATCAGGATTAAATCCGTAAATAACCTTCCTATTTCCGTTTTCGTCATAACAATTCGTGCTTTCCTCGGAGGTCGGACAAACCTCAATATCTGCACGATGAATTATTTGGGCAAATGGCGAATTAATTGCTTCTGCTCCAGAAGCATACATGTTCATTGCAGGCCATACAGAAAACACAGAAGCATATATCTTATAGTCCGTATCTACGGTAAATGATTCTCCACTGTCCCATCGTTTTTCCCTATTACTTTCATACAAAAGAATACCATTGAAGTTATCTCGTATTTGTAAGACTGGGTTAAGATTCTGAGTATGAGTTTCAGTTATTCTAACATCTGATCCGCTGTTAGCACTAGAACGCCATCTGACTAGATCGTAAATATTATCCGGGGCATTTTCAAAACGATCATCCCATCTAGCAGAATTACATTCACATACCCATTCTCTTACGCGAAGAAGAGTTAGATCACTTATTTGACAAGAAGCTAAAGAAGCTTCCGGAACATAGCAATACGCTATTTCTACCCAGTAAGATATCCCACAAAGCAACCCAGTATTTAAGTCTAATTGTGGCCAAGCAGTTATATCAAGAACCTTCGTATTAGGAACGGGATATCCGATAGTACCATTCCACACAGTAGCTGCCGGGATAGCATTGCCAATTGTGAAATAATTCAAATTTCCCCAAGAAAATGTTGACATTTCATACACGAGGTCTTGTCTCTCCTGGTCGGAGAAAAATCGCAATCTTACATTGTACAATTGTGTATCACCAGTATCATTGGTTATTGATAAATTAAGAGAACAAGACTCAAAATCCCAAGTACCTTGCGGATTACGGATACATTCTAAACAAGAAGCACTTAATCGTTGATTAAATTTCCATTCTTGTCCATCATCTGCTGTGGCTACTGCCTCAATAAAATAC
>LAZR01000862.1_pt1 | contig 20812 bp, 31 predicted proteins | sample 329461 | NCBI WGS metagenome assembly LAZR01 (sample SAMN03002196, study PRJNA259156) | marine sediment metagenome | biome: sea floor; feature: Hydrothermal impacted sediments; material: marine sediment; isolation source: Loki non-amplified sample from Loki's castle hydrothermal vent sediment ...
ATTAATTTTTTTATAGCTTGAGAAGACCGAGTTCTTACAAGTAACGATACATAACCTGATAAAATGTGATAACTGGTAACAAACACGCAAATAGCAAAAAAATCTGCCATTGGCCATGGTTGCAAAAAGAACCCATAACTACCACCTATTAAACCACCGAAGGCTGCAAATTCCAACAGCACATGTTGATTAAGTATAAATCTGCGTAAAGATGCATAAGCCATTTTTTTTATATACCAACCAGGAACAAACATGGTAAAAAGAGCAAGGGAAAGCATTACCCAACGAAACCAATAATACCTAAAACCTAACCACATGAATATCATGAATCCTAACGATATAAGGGTTGCAATTGCTACAATGAATAAGCGGTTTCTCTCATAACCCAGTTCCTTGTCTTCTTCTTCAAAGCTCCGTATTTTATTAGGATCTCGAATTTTAAACCCTAAACTTCGAAGTGTATCTTTTAATTTAATGGGTAACACTAAACTAGGATCAAATTGAACTAAAGCTTCCTCATGGGCTAAACTAATATCAACTTTTTTCACACCCTTTATGCGAGATAATGCTTGATTTATCGTTTTGGTGCAAAAGGAGCATTGCATTCCTCCTATTTTTAACTGCACTTTCTCTATTTTTTCGATAGTTTCTGAATTCATTATTAACCCAACTAAAATCTCCTTATTTATCTCACAGAAAACCCTAAATCTTCTAAGATTTGTTTAATTTCTTGTAATTTTATTTTCTCCTCGTCAAAAATTATTTTGATTTCTTGAGTTTCGTGGTTTGCTATAACTTTAATTATACCTACTGAATTACCTAATACTTTGTGGATGCGAGTTTCACAGCTACTACAATGTATTGCCTTATTCTTTGCTAATAAATCTATTTGTGTAGGTTTGATTTTATTTCACTAAGTTAGTTTTTTTTCTTAATTATTATGGTAATAACTTAATATTTAAGGAGAACCTTATAATTTTAAAATTGGCTTCAATTCGAGATAGCATTCTCGTCTCAATCGATAACCATCATTTTTTTATCGATTTCATAGATTTTTTTAGATTTTTACTTTAGTTTTTCTTTTTGTTGAATTCCAAATCAAGGAACATCGCCGTAAGTGCATAATATTCAAGGTCACCCGTGAGGATTTTGGTGTCCTGCGAAAAGTTCTTTGCAACTATTACATTCATAACTCTGAGGTCATTGTGTTTCAAATATTTGAACAACATTAATAAACCCGCATAATGGACATTTAACATTGCTAATGCTCTTCATAATAGAATCATGCATGAGAATATATATAATATTAACTTGCATATTTTATAACAAAATGTAGTTCTCTTTGATTTAGTATAGTTTAATTATAGAACTTTTTAAAACCTATATAAAGCAGTTAAAAATTAGAGAAACATTTTTCTTTTAGGATAAAATAGTTATATTTAAATATATATTATTCCGTATATATTATAATTTAATACTAAAAAATAAAAGAAGAATAGTGGTGGTTGAATGATCTTTCATGATTCTGTATTTGATGGACATCATATGATGCATTGGGATATGGGTCATTGGATTCCTATGATTTTTGTTTGGGGTGCTGTTTTATTAATAATTTCTGTTTTACTTTACTTTGTCATTCAGAGTGCTTTTAGTTCTAAATCTAAGGATCAAGTGAACATCCCGATGCCAAAGAGTAAAAAGGATGAAAGAGAAGCTTATGATGTCCCTCAAAATGAGAAAACTAATGAAAAATCTAATTTTTGCCATAGTTGTGGAATAAAATTAGATACAAACAGAGGGTCTGAATATTGTCCTAATTGTGGTGTAAAGTTTAGCTAAATCGGAGAGATACCCGAAATGAAATCCAAAAGAGAGAATAAAAACAATATTGATATGAGTTATCACCCCACTTTAGCAGTTTATAATAAATTGGCTGAATCATATGACCAACGAAATAAAATGATGGAACGTTGGATATCTAAGGTAAGGCCAATTCTATCAAATTTAAGAGGGGATATATTAGAGGTAGGTGTTGGAACTGGAAATAATTTAGTGTATTATCATCCTGAAGCAAATGTTGTTGCATTCGATTGGAGTACTGAGATGATTTCACAAGCAAAACTTAAAATTAAAAGATATGGGCTAAATAATGTCAAGGATGTCGTTATAGGAGATATCCAAAAACTCAGTGAATACTTTACCCCAAAATCTTTTGATTATGTTATATCTAGTTGGGTCTTTTGTTCTGTTCCGGATCCTATTTTAGGGCTTAGAGAAGTCTTTAAAGTTTTACGACCGTCTGGAAAATTTATTCAGGTTGAACATGGTATATCTAAAATAAATATTATTAATGGTCTTTTATCTTTTTTAGATCCACTTACTTCCAAGAAATTTGGATTCCATCTACAGAGAAACCATCTCAAGAACCTTGAAAGCACTAATTTGAAGATGATTCATCAGAGAAAATTGGACCCAACAGGAATTTTTCGTCTATTGATTTCTAAGAAACCAATGAATTAAATAATTATTTTTTTTAAGTAAATATCAAATGAAAAAAATGAGTTTTTAAAATGTTTATAACTCTTGTTAAAATATGGGTAAAGCGAAATTTTTAAAAAAATTCAAAGAGAATTATACTGGGTAGGTATATTGATGAATCTCATCCTGAAAAAGGACGATTATCTCAAATTGAGATTGATCGAATCTTTGAAAAAACCTGGATAAACTTAGAAAGATTATTACCTCAGGCTCAATTGGATAGGTTAGAGACACGTGGTAATCGTATGAATGTTTTTTTAGCTATCGTTTCTCTTGCTGCTTACAGAGCTTTTCTTTCATTGGGTTTTAATAAGGAATATGCTACTGAGTTGATTTCTGATCTAGGTTGGAAACTTTATATTAATATGGTAAAATTGCCACGATTCATTGCTCGGTTACTGTATCGAGATCCTCAGAAACAGATGACCTTTTTTTTAAAACTTTGGATGAAATTTCCATTTAGCACTCTGGGGTACAAAAGTAAAGCTTGGGCAGAAGTAGATTGTTTTTGTATTGATTGGTCGGAGTGCCCACCATTTGAAGCAATCAAAAATAATGGCACAGATGAAGAAGTAGAATTTTTTTATAATACTTGGTGCTTGTACGATTATGCTGTTGCTAAGGAAATGGTAAAAGGCGGTTATTTTAAACGAAAAAATTGTTTATCTAAAGGAGATCAAGTTTGTGATATGAGATCGCATGGGAGCTAAAATTTATATCCCATTATCAAGACTTTATTAATAATTTTTTTTTAAAAAATGTGATTTAAATTTCTTTATAATTTTAATTAAGCAGTTAAGAATACATCTTTGTTCCTTAGTTTAACAAATTTTATTTAATTCATTTTCGTTTAATAATCTTTGAAAAACCTGTTATTAGAAACTAAATTGTGTTAATAAGTGTTACTTATGAAATTTTTTTTATCTATTTATTAACCTGTTATACCCTTGTGAGGGTTTTCTAATATATCCTATTTTTTTATCGGGATTCATTATTCTCGTAATATATATTTGTTTCTTAATTTCTCATAATTTCCCATCCCTTCCTTTGTTAAATCAGATGGCATATTTTTATCATGTAACTCATTAAATTCCTGTCTTATATCTAAATATAATGCTCAGAGTTTTAGATTATGATTTATTGAAAGAGTTAGGAAAAGATTATGAGCAAGATTTTTATTCTCAATTCCGTGATTTTAGCTTGAATATCTGAAAATTAAAAAGTTTTTATTGGAAGTGAGAAAGAAAAAGTCGAACCAACATTTCTACCTCCTGATTCAAACCAAATCTTTCCACCATGTAATTCTATGATTTTTTTTGAAATGTATAAGCCTAAGCCTATTCCATCGATTTCAATATCGAATCCTTGACCAAACCGCTCAATTTTTCCGAATAGCTTGAAGATTTGGGTTTTTTCATTTTCCGTGAAACCAATTCCCGTATCTTGAATTTTGAAAATAACATTATTATTTTTTAACTCAGTTTGAATATTTATTTTTCCGTTTGGAGGAGTATATTTGATTGCATTGCTCAATAAATTAGAAATTACTTCGTATATCTGTTCTTTATTAAATCTTGTCATAATTTTATCTTCAATTTTTACAGAAAGCGTATGATACTTCGATTTAATAAGAGGTGAAAATTCATGGGAACAGAATTTAATGAGAAACGACAAGTCCTCCAGAGACATTCGTGGCTTTAACTCACTCGATTCTAATGTGGAGCCTACAATTAGAGTTTTGATAATATCTTCAAGTCTTTGGCAACCATGATCAATCTCTATTAACATAGAATTTATTTCCTTGTTAAGATCTTCCTGATGTAGTGTTAGCAAAAGGTTGCTGAAACCTTTAATTGAAATCAATGGTGTTTTTAACTCATGAGACGCCCTCCTAAGAAATTCTGATTTTAATTCGTTTAATTTTTCTAACTTATTCACATGTTTTATTTGTTGTATATTGTAATATTGAAAAACCGCGCTTAATGTGAAGATAGTACCAAAAGTTATAATACGAATTATAATTTCATGAACTTCATGTAAAAATTTATGGTTATAAAAGGATGATAGTTCAATTGTGAGGAACAGTATACTACAGATAAGACCAATAATTATTATTTTATATTTTCTGACAAGGATTTTTTTCATATTTGATGAATAAAAAAAAAATTGTGTATTTAACTTTTTCTACATATATGATCTCTTTATAAAAAAAAATATCAGGTTATAGTTATACTCAAAAATACCCTATACGGCAAATTTATAATAGTTAAATCTTGAAGCTGGGATATTTAAGATGGATGATATTGACAAAAAGATAATTACATTAATTCAAGAAGATCCTGACATGACTCATTCTAAAATTGCTAAAGTGATTAAGAAAAGCCAACCAACTGTTGGTATAAGAATTAAAAAATTAAGGGATTTTCGATTCTTAAAAATCAACCAGGAATTAATTTCTCATTTTTTCTATGCTTTACTTTCCACGACTTCCTTTAAACAATATTCACAATTATCTATACACTCATTTTCAGAAGAGTGTATATTAATAATGTTATAAAGCTTTTTTAAGTTTGAATTGGCGAGTAAAATCTGAAATTGCTAACCAGCACACATCTAACCAGTGGTAATGTGTATAGCAAACATATTGAGATACCCAGATCCCTCCTAATTCATAAAGACGGAGAATTTATCGTTTGCTTTGTTAGTGATGATCCCAATCTTTAGGATTTTTGTCAGTTTATCGTTCTCACCTTTGGTGACTTTTTCTGAATTATTGGGATTCTTAAAACCTACTTCTTTTTTTCCTAACAAATTTTTACTGCACTATATTATGCACTGAAAATCGAAGATTATCCTTAATTCTTCGAAGAAAATTAGGATTATTATTTCATAATAGTACAGGATGAATTAAAACATCCATTTAATTTAGTACAAGTCCTTCTTTTTATGCTTTATTTTCTAATACATCCTTTAAACAATATTCACAATTATCTATACACTCGTTTTCAGAAGAGGATAACGGAAATTCATCATCTAAGTTCATAGGGAGGATAAAATCATTAGCGATATCTGAGACTATCTTCATGGAAACTCTCTGCACGTTGTGATTATTTCTAAAATGTATGTTAATAATTCTATAAAGCTTCTTTAAGTTTGAATTTGCGAGTAAAACCATTACGTTAAAAATTCCACTCAATCTGAAAGCATTTAGCATAAATGGACATTTTCTGGCCATTTCTATAATCAACTCTGGAGATGCGGTGGCTAAATTCACAAATACCACGATATAATCAGTATTCTTAAAGTTTACACCTGGTTGAATCTGGAACAATCCAACTTGTTTCATCTTTTTTAATCTCAATCCGACAGTTGGTTGGCTTCTATTTATTTGCCTTGCTATCCGTGTATGCGATATATTCGGGTCATCTTGTATAATAGACAATATCTGCCTATCAATATGATCCATTTGATATTCCTTTTCTTTCATTTTATCTCATCTCAAATTTTAAATTTTTATTTAATTTATATTTAATTCGCTTCCGCAGGATGGGCAGTATTTTAATGATTTCTCATCTAATTTTTCTCCACAGTTTTGGCAAAAATAGCTTTCTTCATTTTTTATTTCCTCTCCAACGCTATTTTTAACAAATTCTTGATCACCTTTAATTTGCGTCTTGACATTTACATTACCGGATCGCTTTCCACGAAAAAATAAGTAATAAAGTACAAAGATAATTAAACATAAAACACCAATACCCATTGCCAATCCCATAAAAACCCACATATTTGATCCCCAGTCCATCATTTGAAATATATTAAAAATTTTTTTATCAACTCCCCTTTTTTAGGATTTTATTATGCATTAGCACAATGTTTGCAACCAAATTTTCCCTTTTCGATCATTTTTTTCTGACTTATAATAATTTATAGAAAAGAATACGTAAATATATATCTTTCTGTATATATTTTAAAAAACTAAAAATGAAATAATTAAAATAAGAAAAAATTGCCTTTCTTATCATTGAAAAGCACAATTTTCTAATATATATCTCTCCATATATATCAAAGAGTAATCATCTTTTTTTACCATTAATACGTTTGCTCTTATCTACAGATTTGGGTGTTAAAAATGTCAAGTTTAAAGAAAGGATTTCATTTAAAAAAATTCTTAGATTTTGATAAAAACGATAAAACCTTTTATGTAAACTACTATCTTGATGAATTTAAGGTAGTGTTAAAAGAATCTCTGTCTAAAGAAGACTTATTTAGTTGTGACTCTATTATTGACAGATTTGACTTAGAAAAATACATATATTTAACCCACTTTAATTAGTGGAATTATTTTTTTTTAAAAACTAATTGAATCATGCTATTCAGGTTTTTTTTTTGCCGTCCTCTTTATTTTTCATAGAAACTTGTATTGATCCCGTTATTCGTCAACTTCTCTGCGTTACATGAAAAATCATAATGGTTTCGAGCAGTTTTCAATGAAAAGAAAAATTTTTATATATTACGTTTGAGTATATAAACTTAAGTTAAAATAGAAACTTTTAGATATATACTCAAGCATATATATACTATAAAGTAATATTTTAAATACAAACAAAAAAACGAAGTTAATTAAAAATGATAGAAGAAAGCATAGAAGTAAAAAAAGCAATTTTGAACATTCAAGGAATGTTTTGCGCAGCTTGCGCTCAAACAATAGAAAAAGCACTTAATAAAGGTGAGGGCATAATTAAAGCTACGATTAACCTTCCTGCTGAAAAAGCATATCTAACATACGAGCCTGAAAAGATTAATAAAACAGAGATGGTAGATATTGTGAAAAATACAGGGTATGGTGCTACTTTACACGATGAAACGGCTTCAATTACATCAAAATACGATAAAGATGTTGAGGATGAAGAAAAAAAGTTCAAAACGGCTAAAAAGAGGATGCTGGTCTCTTGGCTCTTTGTCGTTCCAATTACTATTTGGATGCTTGTGGAAATGATTGGCGGAATTATGTGGCCAAATGCATTAATATATAACTTGGGTATGATAATATTAGCATTGCCTCCACTTTTCTGGGCAGGGTATTCGACCTATTTTACTGCATTTAAAGCTGTTAGGCATGGTAGTGCGAACATGGATGTGTTAATTGCTTTAGGGACATTATCTGCATTTATAACGGGTCCATTATACTTTTTTTGGCCAGTTCTTAATTACGCTGGAGTTGGCGCAATGATAATGGCTTTTCATTTAACCGGAAGGTATATCGAAACTAAAGCAAAGGGAAGGGCTTCGCAAGCTATCAGAAAGCTACTAGAACTGGGAGCGAAAAGTGCTCGAATTATAGTAGATGGGGAAGAAAAAGAAATTCCAATTGAACAACTTAAAGAAAACCACTTAATGTTAGTGAAACCAGGAGAAAAAATCCCAACTGATGGACTTATCATTGATGGGCAAAGCGCCATAGATGAATCCATGGCTACTGGTGAATCGATGCCAGTTAAGAAGAAGGTGGGAGATGAAGTGATTGGTGCTACAATCAATCAACGGGGTCTGTTAAAAATTAAAGCAACTAAGGTAGGAAAAGACACATTTTTATCCCAAGTCGTAAAAATGGTTGAAGAATGCCAAGGTTCCAAGGTTCCTATACAAAAATTTGCTGATAGAATCGTTAGTTACTTTGTACCTACTGTTTTGGTTTTAGCGACACTGACATTTCTGTTATGGATATTTTTACCTGATGTCATGAAAATAGGGATAACTGCTGTACAATCCGTCATACCATGGGTAGATCCAAATCTTGGATTTGGAACACTGGCTTTACTTGCGTTAATAGCCACATTAATAATCGCATGCCCATGTGCTCTAGGACTTGCAACTCCAACCGCATTAATGGTTGGTAGTGGCATTGGAGCGGAGAATGGTGTCTTGATCAGGCGTGGCGAGGCAATCCAAACACTTAAAAATATTGAAACAGTTGTCTTTGACAAAACAGGGACAATAACTAAGGGTACACCTGAAGTAACTGACATCCATGTTGCTGAGGGTTTTACTAAACACGAAGTTCTTAGATTTGCTGCAAGTATTGAAGCTGGTTCTGAACATCCGCTAGCAGATGCAATCATGAGGGAGTCGAAAGAAGAAGATATGGAACTCTATGAATTATTTGAGTTTGAATCGATAACTGGGAAGGGTGTAAAAGCAAAAATTAAAACTGACTCTGAAATAACAATTTTAGTTGGAAGTAGGAAATTGATGAAAGAATACGGTGTTGACTATGATGACGACTTAGAAACTGATATTGTATCCCTCGAAGAGGAAGCGAAAACTGTTATTTTACTAGCTGTCAATGGGAAAATAGCCGGAATTTTAGCAATTGCAGATGCGATTAAAGAAGATTCTATTCTAGCGATAAAAGAGTTGGAAAGTTTGGGAATTAAAACTGCGATGCTAACAGGGGATAACAAACGGACCGCCGAAGCGATTGCGAAAAAAATAGGAATCTCAACAGTTTTAGCCGAGGTATTACCTGATGAAAAAGTTAATGAAATCCTAAGATTGCAGGAAAATGGGAAATTAGTTGCAATGGTAGGTGATGGGATTAATGATGCTCCTGCATTAACCGCTGCAAATGTAGGAATTGCCATAGGTACGGGGACGGATATCGCTATCGAATCTGCTGACATTACTCTAGTTAGGGGGAATCTATCTGGTGTAGTCACAGCTATAAAGTTATCACGAAATACTTTCAAAAAAATCAAGCAGAATCTATTTTGGGCATTTATTTATAACATAATAGCAATACCAGCTGCAATGTTAGGGCTAGCTCACCCACTAATTGCTGAAGTTGCGATGGCTACAAGCTCAGTAACAGTTGTTTCAAATGCAAATTTGCTGCGTAGGTCAGATATTTATCCGAGTTATGAATCTAAATAAAACAAACCAAACAAACCAAACAAACCAAAAAGTGTTAATTATGGATGAAGAAAATAATTTTGTAGAAGAAATTTCTATAGATGAGGGTTGGGTTAAATTTTTCGAAAATTTAACTGCAAATATTAAGAAGTTTAGAGCTTTAATAGATTCTCATGTAGAATATCTTCTGATATCTAGAAAAAAATAAAAGGTAAAATATAATGTCAAAATTGAAATGTGTTGATTGTGGAACAGAAATACCAATGCCAGGATGTTGTGGTCAACCTATGACCAATAGAAAAGATAAACTCTTTTGTCATAAAGGTGGCATGTGTATGTGTGGAAATGCCAATGGTAAACCAGTACCCCAACATTGTGGGCAACCAATGGAAATGGTTTAAGTAAAATATAAGACCATATCTTACTCAAAAATTTTTTTTTTTTTTATTTATATAAAAAGTTATAATTACAGAAGGAGGATTTTGTTTATGGAGGAAAATTTATGCCCAATTTGTAATAAATTCGTGAGATCTGATGCAATGATAAATATTTACTGTATATTATGTGGTATGGGAATCCCTGTATCCTATTCTATAGCAAAAATCTCAAGTCGGAGTGAAAAAATCTTATATTTTTGCTGCAGAAAATGTCTATCAATTTATGAAGCAGAAATAGCTTAAGATTATTATTTTGAATTTAGTCTAATTTAATAAAACAAATTTAAAGATTGAAAGAAATTTACTTAAGGTTAAATTAATGGTTGATTTCAATCTAGGAAAAATTTCACTTAAAACACGAGGAATAAAATAATGGAACCTATTACAACTATAATATTAATTCTAACCCAAATTGCAAATATTTTAATTATTGGAGGTATTGTCCTAACCATTTTTAAACCAATGTATAGACTTTGGACTTCCCCCTAGCAAAAATTCATGTCAATTTTGGACCATATGGATTTTTTCAATAATTTCTTATTTAGGGATAATTTTGTTAAGCATATTGGATTGGAATAGTTTTGTCTTATCGCATTGGTCTCGATACCCTATTGGTTTTATTTTCCTAACTATGGGATTTATAATCGCTATTTTAGGTGTAAAGGCTTTAAGTGTACATTCTTCGCTTGGATTAAAAGGGACATTAATTATTCAGGGTATTTATAAATATACAAGAAATCCTCAATATTTAGGTGATATTTTATTATTTATTGGAATTATAATAATATCTAATTCCCTTTTGACATTTATTAATGGTTTTTTAGGGATTCTATGGAATATTCTAACCCCTTTTACTGAAGAACCATGGTTAAAAAAACAGTTTAAGGAAGATTATGTTGAATATTGTAAAAAAGTCAGGAGACTTATTTGAAGCATCTGATTAAGTTGAATTTAAAGATGGACTCAAGGAGATAATTTCTCTCTTAAGAGAAACATAATTTTGAATACCAAAGTTTAGCTGTATAAGAAAAATATCTGTTTTTATTGAATTACTTTTGAAAAAGAGAATCCATTGCAATAAATTTTACCCATAATTGAAGAAATTGGAACTTAAATTCCAAATCTAAACTAAGTCTATAGTTCTTTATTCTTTTTCACAATCTACATATAGTCATATCATACGATAACTAAATCCTTTCAATGAAAATAATGACATTTAAGTACAAATTTATTCATATATACTTTGAAGTAGTAGTTCCATAAAAAAGGGAAGAGAAGTGTTGTAATAATGGAAGGTGAAAAAAAAGATAAAAGTGATTCCCTTCTAGATATCAAAAAATGCATTATTAATGGTATAGTTGATTGTTTTTTTGAGGATGATGGTATGTGTTCTCATAAAGAGAGCAATCAGGATGAATGTCCTGCTAAAAAATACCATTATTATATAAAGCTTGATTCAAAAAAAAAGAATGAGAAAACAGATCGCAACTTAAATTAGGTAATTTATAGACAAATTCTAAAATTTTAGAAATCAAGTTTTTTAAGATACTTAAAATTATCAGAAAGTTTATTCAGGGCTTTACTCCTTTAATTTAAGACGGAGTGGATTCCACATGTCAAAGAATATGAAGTATAATCTGAATAAAGCAGGGTTTAAGATTCTCAAGCAAAAGAAAGCTGATCCAATAGGTGTCATGCGTGTCATCTTTTCAAAATCTTATAAAGAAGGTGTACTGAATTGAACTGAGATCTATTTTATTAGTTTTTTTGTATAATGAGCTTTGATGGGAGAAAAATCTGCACTACGATTCCTGAAGTTGCACTAATGATAGCAACAATGAGTATGGCGGGAATGATACCTAAACTATCTGCTATAATTCCACTCAGAAGAGCTCCAATAGCATATCCGAGATCACGCCAGAAACGATATATTCCCAACCCTGTAGCACGCCATACTGGAGGTACTTGGTCACTTAGCGCTGCTATAACTACAGAATACATTAAAGCCCCCCCTATCCCTAGTAGAACAACTCCTAAGAGCCAGGAGATATAAGAAGATGTCCATGAAATGATCAACAAACTAAAACTTATTATAACCATCCCTGAAGATATAAAAATTTTTCTTTGTGTTTTATCACTCAACCACCCAAAAAAAACCTGACATCCCCCGAATGAAGCAATCATAACCCATTGAAAAGTACTGGCAGATCTGTTCCCTAAATTTAAAGCAAAAAAAATCATTAAAAGACCCCAAGCCATTCCATCTGTAAGATTACGCACTAAACCTGCTTGGACGCATGAAACAAGACGAGAATTCTGATATGACATTTGTTTAAATATAAAAAACCATGATCTTGTGTCACCCCCTTCTAAATCTCGATTTTCTTTTGATAAATGTTGAGTAGTGTCTCTAACAAAAACAACTGTAATTGTTGTACCTCCCAATACTGAAATTAGTCCAAAAATAAAAGGATAAGGTCTTAATCCATAAAAATTAGCAAGTTCAGTAGAAATAAAACCAGCAAAAGCAACGGCAAGATATCCAAAAGTTTCATTAACCCCTGCGCCAAAACCTCGTTTATTGGGACCACAAAGATCAATGTTCATAAATAATGTCAAAGTCCAACAAATCCCTTGGTTTATCCCAAGCAGTATATTCGCAAAAATTACAATTGTCCAATTATTTGCATAAAGTAACATTAACGGAACAGGAATACCGAATAGCCACCCAATAATAAGCACTTTATATCTTCCAATAATATCGGCCATTTTACCGGCAATTAAATTTGTGAAAGCTTTTGCGATCCCGAATGCAACAATGAATGATGTAATGACAGTTGCCTGTTGTAAGCCAAATTCAAGACCTAAAGGCACCAATAACGTTCTTTCTATACCTATCGTTGCCCCAACAAAAATCGCTGTGATAATTAATAAAATAATTTGAAGTAAATTCTTCTTAACTCCATGTTCACAAGAGGATTCTATGGTTCTCGTTTTTTGCATGTTTAGATTCAACTAAATAATAGTAAATATAATAAAAAGCAATAAAAAATGATTTATTAAGTTTTTCGATGTTATTTATCGAAATCTTCGATTATTGAATAATTATTTTTCCCGAGTTTTAAACAAGTTTTACTCTGATTTATAGCTTCTAATTATAAACAATGTGAGTTTAAAATGTCATAAAATAATTTAAGGTAATAAATTTCTAATCTAAGAAATTTTAATCAAAATCGGAGTCGATTCGGTTTAAATATTTTTCAATGATAATAAAAGTATTTAAGTATATACTTTTATATATATACTTAGAAGTAAGAGTATAAAAAAAATTTAGCAAAACAACTCAAGGAGGTCATAATAAAATGTTAAAAGCTTACAATGCCGTGAAGATTTATGATAAAAGAGCAAATTCTTATGATAATCAGAGTTCAAAAAGAGAACTGCTTATTTCTAATGCCAGAAAAACTTTCGGTTTACTGAGAGGAAATATTCTTGAGTTAGGAGTAGGAACTGGTATAAATTTGCCGTATTACGATTCTTCTGCTAAAGTGACAGCCATAGATTGGAGTTCCAAAATGGTAGAACAAGCTCAGGGAAAAGTTAGAAAGTATAATCTCTCTCATGTTAAGAAAATAATGAGAGGAGATATTATGAAACTGAGCCAATATTTCAAACGAAATTCTTTTGATTATATCACATCTACTTGTGTATTCTGTTCAGTTCCGGATCCTATTATCGGTCTCATTGAAATTTCAAAAGTTATAAAACCATCAGGACATTTAGTTCAAATTGAACATGGTAGTAGCGACTTTAAAATTCTCAATCTCTTTATGGAGCCTGTAGATCGGCTAGTAACCAAATGGCGGGGATATCATATATCAAGGAACATGTTAAAATATCTTGAGGAGGTCGGATTTAAAACAGTTTTTCACTGTACCCTTGACCCCGCAAAAACAATTCGTTTGATTGTTTCTAAATTATAATTTTAAAGAAAATTTAGCTAATTTTAAGAAAAAATATAATATATTGTTGCTTATTTAAGAAAGAAATTACTTCTCTATTTTCATCTTTAATTTCACCTTAATATCTCAAGGAAAAAATTTTGGTATATTAATTCAAGGGTATTCTCTTATGTTTACTCTCGACTTTTAGAAGTAAAAATTATAAAAAAAAAAATAAAAAATTTAATGAAAACACCTCTCATTCATTTGAAGCTTATTTTTCTCTTAGTTGCTTAGATACCATTTTACTCTCTTCTTTTTGACCAGATTTTCCAAATTTACTCGTTTTTATCGTCTTTTCTCTGTACATATTAACATTTACACTTCCGCTATTACCACCACAACAGCTCATTTTTTATCCTCCATTTTTTCAATATATTCCATAACAGCATCCTGAACAAAATCTTTGGGATTTAATTCAAATCAATACTGTTTAGTATATATTTAATAATATTGAATTAAGTTTTGGTGTTATCATTGAAAACTTTTCATTCGATTGTTTCTAAATTATAATTTTAAGAGGAGTTTAGCGAGGTTTAAGAAATACAGCCGTTTTTTTGATACTAATCTTTGGTGAATACTCTGGAATTAAAATAACAAAATTACTTCCCTGAGAATGATCTTCTTTTATTCTATTTTCAACCCATATCTTCCCATCGTAAGTCTCTATAATTTTGTTTACAAGAGAAAGGCCTATTCCCATACTTTTTGTATTATAAACTTTAGGTTTATTTTTTTGGAAAACGTTTGGTTTCCTGATATCAGAAACACCAATCCCATTATCACTAAATTCTAACTTTATGTAATTCCTTTCGTTGTGTAAAGTTTTTGATATATTTATTTTGATTAAAATATATTTATTCTGGTTGTGCTTTATTGCGTTATGTAATATATTTTCAAATACATCTAATAAGAATTCATTTGCCATTACTGATAAGTTCTCTTGAAGCTCCTCAACTTTTATATCCAGGATTTTGTTAAAAACGCTTTTCTCAGCAAATGGAAGAGCTTCTCTCAATACATTAGATACTGACATAGGCTTCAAGGAGATCTTACCTTCATCTAGCAATGAGAGTTTTCCCACATTATTTATTAATGAAATACCTTTAGTAATCTGATTTTCTATTATTTTGAAAAATTCTATAAATTTTTCATCATTAAGGTTACTATTTTTTAACAGTGAAAATAACTCTGTAGTCATCTAACATTATTAAGGATATTATTCATGTCATGAATTAAAATATTTTTAAAAAAATTTGCCTGTTCAAAACCTTTTTGAAAGCAGTCACAATTGCTAGCGTCAGGGCATGTACCGCAGTTTCCTTGATTCATGCCCTATCTTCCTCTATATTTTGCGGTCTTCTTATCTGAAGATTTGTGTAAACTACAGGATTTATTCCTTGAGAAAAGGGAATTGAGTTTTTTCCAATAATTCTATCCTCGATCATTTTTGAGTTCCTTTTAATTGATTTTCAATAATAGACGTGCTTACTTTAAAATATATATAAAAGAGTATATATTTAAATATTTCCTTCCTCCTCCTCATTGCCCAAAAAGTCGGAACAACCATCCTTTCAATGAAAAGAAGAATGTTTAAATATATATTTTCACGTATATATCTAAAGGTAAGCATACAGAAAATAAAAAATAAAAAAATTACCAAGAAGGTTAAAACAATGAAATTTTGCACTGATTGTGAAAATATCCTAATCCCAAAAAATGGCAATTTGTTTTGTAGAACTTGTAAAAAAGAATTCGAGTTCGATAATAACACAAATGATTACATAATTGTAAAAAAAATTCAACATCATGAAGGTGAAATTGAGCCTATTATTCTTAGAGGAGTTCTAAAAACCAATTAAATTTCTAATCAAGATCTTGAGGTTTTTGAAGAGTTTTTTGCTACGAATTGAGGATAAAAGATAACAAAATAAGATTAAAAAGGTGTGTTAAAGATAAGCAAGACAAATGATAAATTATTTGAAAAGGTAAAGAATTGGGTTAATTCTTGGGAACTCTGGAGAGTGATCCATGATGATATTCTTATTATAGAATCAGGGGTTGAGATTGAATATAAAGACGGGCATAAAGAGATAATTTATCTTGCTAGAGATACTTAATTATAGGTAAGAAATAAATTTTGGATAAGTTATAAGCTGATTATAACAAAATATAAGAATTTAGGCACTTTTTCACATAGTTCAGTAAACACTTAAAAATTGTTGTTCTATCATGATAACATTTAAATATATACTTTTACATATATATTTAACAATACATCTAAACAAGAAAATAAAGAATATTTTTAAAAATTGGTGATTAATTGAGCTTTAACATTCTACAAGCAGATCATTACCACATGATGGGATGGTGGTTTGATTTATTTGGCCCATTTGCATGGCTTCTCATGATAATAGGAATGGTAATTTATTTTTTAGTTAGCTTAATAATTGCCTATTATGTCCATAGAGATGCTATACGAAGAGGAATTAAAAATAATGAAATATGGTTACTAATTGGATTGATCTTTAATGTCCTTGGTCTATTACTTTATTTATTAGTTCGAGGAAATTATAGGGACAGACCAGATCGAACAACACCAGAGAATTAAGATACTATGTTAATTTATTTTTCTTCCAAACGCTGTATTTTTTTCCCCAATATCTAAGATAAGATTAAGAGTTTATTCAAAATGATCGAAAATTTATGGATCCTAATCAAAGGAGGTATTTTAGTTTTCAGCAAAAATTATATAAAGTTAAAAGTAACTGATGATAATTTGATTGCAGGGTTTCTTTCCGCATTAGGCTCATTTGTTAAAGAAACTACAAATGAAGAAATCAAGAGCATTAGCATGGAAGGGAGAAAATTTAGTTATATTGTGGGAGATGGTTTGATTATTGTTATTAGCACAAATCAATTAGACAACGACATTTTAGTTTTTGAACTATTAAAAGATATAAAAAGTAAGTTTCTTGAGAAATACATGGAACTAATTGGTAATTTTCTTGTTGATACAGATAATTTTAAAAATTTCGATACAGAATTGGAAGAAATATTAACAAAATCTGATATTTCTATCAATTGTAGGACTTGTAAGAAATCAATTTTAGGAGAATTTCGAATTAAACATATGGATAGTAAAAAAATCTATTTTTGTTGCCCATTGTGTGAAGAAAATTTTCTGGTGGCAAATAAATAGAAGAAGAATAGAAAATTTCAAAATTTTTACCATTTATTAATGCTTTTTTCAATGTTCGGTGCATATAGCTGACCTAATTATATAGTTAGAATTTGACCCGATTTCAGTAGAAAATCAATGAATTATAAAAGATCTTCAAATTAATAAATTATAAGAATGAGATTTATAAATTAAAGAAGTTTTATTATCGTATGACAAAAAATACGACTACAGATGTCGTTGATGAATCAGATGCGGTAGGAAAAGTGAAGATGATTTATGATGACATTAAGAAAACACTAGGATTAGATTTTATACCTAACATGTACAAAGCTATGGCTCTAAATCCTGATTATTTGGAATTAACTTGGAATAGAGTTCAGGCAGTCATGAGCAAAGAAGGCAAGCTTGATAAAAATACCAAGGACATTATAGCTCTTACTGTCTCAATAATGAGTGGATGTAATTATTGTATTGATGTTTATAATGGAGCAGTAAAACAAAATGGTTTGGATGACGAAGGTTTAACTGAGATATATGCAATTATTGACATTTATTCAGGTTTGAACAGATTCAATATTGGACAGCGGACTAAAAGAGACGAGAAGCCTTGGTTTGGCTGTGGTTTCTAAATAGGGTAAAAAACTAATTCACATAAGTTCTCTGCAATACACAGAAGAATCTGAATGTATTTTTCGTTCCTAAGCGGAAATTTGAGATTTATATGCTTTAGCACAATGTTTACAACAGAAATTCAACTCTACGCCTCGAATTTTTTCTGTATGCACTGAATCATAAAGCTTTACTCCACAACTAGCACAGATTTTGATTTTTGACTGAATAGCGGTTTCGATCATGTTGTTAAAACGTGAAAAAATATTTTCTGTAAACATATCACCTGCAGTTGTAAGCATATACCCTTGTGATCTTTTTGAATCGGAAACTTTGGCGTCTTCTAAATAACCTTCTCTTTTAAGAGATTTTAGAAAATCGTACACATAAGTTGGACTTGATGTCTTTCCCAAGTCTTCTTTTAATCGCTTTAAGATATAATATCCTGTTATTGGTGACTTCGATTTGATGAGTACTAAGGTGTAAAATCGAGTTAGGTTTTGAACCTTAATTTCTTCATGTTCCTCATGTTTTTCATGTTTTTCCAGCATAGATTTCACGAATATTTTGATTTCAATTTTAAATTGACCTTAAATTAGATAGATACTTTGAAGTATATATTTATTTGGTTTTTAAGATATCATTCTTTTATAGATTCAAATCTTAAGTTTTTTATGTATAATTTTTTTATATATACTCAGATATATATATCTTAAAAAAAACCTTAAAATATTGGATGATTCAGAATGGGTAAAGTCGATTTGGACGAGACAGATTTAGCTATTTTAAAATATCTGATAGATGATCCTAAAATTAGTCAACATACTATAGCAAAGAAGATTAATAAAAGTCAACCAGCTGTAGGAGCCCGGATAAAAAAATATGAAGAACTAGGGCTCTTACAATATCAATGTGGGATTAATTTCAGAAAAGCAAATCTTTTTGTAGTTATAGTAAATTTGAAAGCAAATAATGCATCCGAAATTTGGGATATGGCTAAATCTTGTCCCTTTATTATAAATGCATTCAGAATAAGTGGGAAATATAACATTTGTGTTTTACTTGCAAGTACTAAATTAGAAAAACTCTACAATATTGTTAATTTTCACTTCCGAATGAATCCTGGTATTAATAAAATTTCGATGGAAATTATTTCTGATTTTGCTAAAGATTTTGTATTACCTATTGATTTTAATGTTGAAACTCTTAAACCTTCAATGCAAGATGGGTGTGGTGATTGTAATTTTTGTCAAGATGAGAAGATAATGAGATTTGAGCAGCCCCAAGCTGACTAATCTTTAAAGCAAATTAGAAAAAATCTAAGATTAATCCAAAAGTATTTTCTTAATTAAATTTTTCAATTTCATAAAGTATTCAATTAGAACTGTGAATTTATTTATTCAGAAGAGAAAAATAAAAGAAAGAAAAAAAAGGCTAATTTATTGCTAATTTATTATATATTATTATTTCATTGCACTTTTTATTTTATAATAATGCAAAATCTGCAACATTTGCTACAATAGAATTATACATATCGTTTACGGCCAATCCCCATGCTAAGCTTTCTTTGATTCCTATTTGTTTAAGTATTAAATAGTTTCGCCTTAAAATTTTATCAATTTTTTTACTCCAAAATTTCATAATTTCGTTTGGTAGGAGTACTTTTCCTACTTGATTATTAACTTCAACAAAATCAAACTTTTCCATAAAAGCACCTTTAATTTAATTTTTTTTAATCTATATATAATAATATATATTGAAAAGTATATACTTAAAAATTACTCTTTTCATTGATAATGATTATACAAGAAGTTGGTTTCTTTATAATTGAAAGCGAAGAAAGAGTGATTAATCACGACTAAACTTGTTTTATTATAGTTTTCCTTTTCTTGTTTCCTAATTTAACTTTATAAAATCTGAAGAAAAGATGTAAATATTAAATCCTTCAAGATAGATTAATCCGTAAACAATTTCTTAATTAGCTACTTCAATTTCTAAATGAGTTGAAAAAGATCATAAAAATAGGAGGTGAAATAAATGAGCAAACTACATGTAAGGATCTCGATGACGATTCAAGAGGGTAAGTTAGAGGAGTTCAAACAATAAGCTGTTAACGAGTATATAAGGCAAAATAAAGTATTCTGAGCTTACCCATAATCTGTCAACGGAGCAAATAAAGCTGTTACTTTATTTATTCAAAAGAGGGAAATAAAAAAAAAGGCTAATTCAGCATCTTTCTTACTTGATTATTAATTTCAGCAAGATCGATTTTAATGTATATCTAAAGACTTCTAAAGAATTATATATTTCCTTAACTACAAGACCCCAGGCAAGAATTGGGTCTATTCCTACATTTTTAAGTTTTAAAAAGTCTCGCTTTAAAATTTTATCAATTTTTTTATTCCAAAATGTCATAATATCTTTTGGTAAGAGCATATTTCCTGGTTGTTTATCAATTTTAACAAAATCGGGCTTTTCCATAAAATCACCTTTTTATAGCTTATATTTTATAGTATATATCCAATGATATATACTAAAGAATAATATTTAAAAATTCTACTTTTCAATGAAAAAAAAAAACCTAGCGAGACAATGAACGATTTTCTTTCGTACTTCGAATTTAATTCCGAATTGATTGATCTTTCCCGAGAAATTGGCTGTTAGGTCCTAGAATTTGTTTTCAATGAGTTCAAAACGAGTGTATCATAAATGGTGTAGAATATTGCTCTTTCGATGATGAAAACAAGAGCTTTAATCACTTGAGTGATAAAAAAAAATAAAAAAGATTACAAATTTAGATAATAATGAAGTAGTAAAAATCGGAGGTATAATTCAAGATATCACCGAGTGCAAGAAGACAGAACAAGAATTAAAAGAATCCGAAGAAAAATATCACAATTTTTTACAAAATATTCAAGGGATCGCATTTCAAGGATATCAAGATTTCTCAATTGCTTTCTTTGATGGTATGGTTGAGTAAATTACTGGATATACAACTGAAGATTTTAGATATATTTACTCATATATTCCATTTCTCTTTTAGTTGGGAATGATATCTTATATTATTCCTCTCTATTCAAGTCTGATACACATATATAACCAATGTCCGTTGGGGATTTTAGTTTTAATTCATC
>LAZR01000863.1_pt1 | contig 20810 bp, 17 predicted proteins | sample 329461 | NCBI WGS metagenome assembly LAZR01 (sample SAMN03002196, study PRJNA259156) | marine sediment metagenome | biome: sea floor; feature: Hydrothermal impacted sediments; material: marine sediment; isolation source: Loki non-amplified sample from Loki's castle hydrothermal vent sediment ...
GACGAATATCACCTAATGAGTATGAACGACTGTATTTTCAGAATCAGAAAAGTGTCTAGTAAACTCAGGCCTTACCATGCACTTCCGATAACTCAGTTTCCAGTAAATTGCATTGAACTTGATTTTAAAGAAACAACCGAAAGAGATAGTATTCGACAAGTTGAAGGCGATTACATCGAGTCTGTAATTACCTCTAGGACTAGCCCTTACTATTGCTGGGGAAAGGAACAGGTAATTCAGAAAGGATTTGGTGAACTCTGTAAAACTATTAAGCATGTAGAAATACCATCAGAGAGTAGTATTTTAGAAAATGATTCTTTGAAAGGCTTTTATGAAAATGCTCTTAGTAGATCATTATCTAGAAACTTACCTTTACTATCTCGCTACACAAGACACACAGCATGGTTGATTGCTGATTCGCATGCGGAAGACCAAACTAGGCTAGACCCACTATTTAAGGTTGTTGGAAAAGAATTCGGCGATATTAAAGGATTATATACGGAAGCTAGTGAGCAATATCCAGATTCACAGCAAGTATCTTGGTCAGAAGCATTAAAGCTGTCTATTGATGTGAAGGCCGGTCGGGTATGGCTTTTGATTGAGCCTGATATTTGGATCTGGCCAATGCGGGCAAGAAGGCTTGCCGTTCAATTCCTAGATGAACGGAAAAAAAATAGATATAACAACAAATATAATCAGTTATTAGATGCCTGGATAAGCATTTTATTTGAAGAGCAGGCAGAAATAAAAGTTACACCATTTAAGGATGGTAACCTTGATGAAAACCCTGGTTTCAAATTACATAGAAGGACTGCATATTCAAAGAGATCTCATGTATGACTACTTTATCTAGTGCTTTAAGTGGATATTCTATAATTCCTGAGCCTGATCTATTATTTGCTAATGGTTCTTCAAACAAACACCCACTTGTTGGGTTGATTGAGAATGGACCATACAGCTCTAAATTTAGTTCGCCAAGTCAATTAAGGTTGGCGTTAGTCGCACCTCTAACAGAAATGCCTAAGTTGGATGCACTGGTAAATGAGTTGAGTAATACATTTAACCCAAAAGAGGCCGCGAATTATTATCCAAAGTACCCTGGGTTTCAAAGTGTATTTAGAATCCCAATCAAGAATGTGCTCGATAATCACAAAGTTTTCCTGCCTGACACTTTATATACGTTAGCTAAAAACCTACAAAAAATTGAGCTTGCCAAGCAGCTTTTGGACTCAATTTCTCCCTTGAGGGCCAGAAGAAGTGAGTTTGATGTAGCCTTGATATTTTTACCAGAAGATTGGAATAGTTGTTTTGAGGGAGAAAGCTTCGATCTCCACCATTACTTAAAAGCTGTATGTGCACTGACAGGGATGCCAATTCAGATTATTACCCAAAAAGCACTAAATAGACCGTGCAGAGCAAATGTTATGTGGGGGTTAAGTGTTGCACTTTATGCAAAAGCTGGTGGTGTCCCGTGGAAGTTAAGCGTTATCAATGAAGATGAAGTCTTTATAGGCATAAGCTATGCGATGAAAATTAGTGAAGATGGTGTTATGTATAGTACATGTTGTAGTCAAATATTTGATCCTGATGGCACTGGCTTTCAGTTTATTGCTTATGACGCGAAGGAATTTACAAAAGATGCTTTCAACAATCCTTATTTATCATACTATGAAATGCAATCAGTTCTATCTAGGAGCTTAGAAGTATACCAAAGGAGCAACTCAGGAAGAATCCCTAAAAAAATAACTATCCATAAAAATACTAAGTTTACTAATGAGGAAATTTTAGGAGCTTTGGACAGTTTCAATAATGGGACTGAAGTAGAGTTAGTTCAAGTTGTTAAAACAACAGATTGGAAAGCGGTTAGTTATAAGCATAAAGGTAAAGAAAGACCTTTTCCAGATAATTATCCTGTGCAAAGAGGAACGTACCTCCCACTCGATAAAAATGAGGTGTTACTATGGACGCAGGGTAGCGTCCAAGGTGTTCATATAGAAAATAAATGGTTTAACGTCTACAAAGATGGTGCGTTAAAACCTACACCATCTCCATTATTATTGAGAAGATATACTGGAGCTGGTGGTTGGCATAATACCTGTCAAGGAATTTTAGGTTTGACTAAGATGGATTGGAACAACAATACACTGTACAAAAAACTCCCTGTTACTCTTGTGTATTCGAAGACTTTTGCCGATATTTTGCAGCAAAACCCCAACCTGGTGGATACAGTGTATGATTTTCGTCACTTTATGTAATTTAAAAGTACTTCTTTTCCTGCTTTCAAGTTCTTAGCCTGGTGGCAAAATCAAAATGCTGAATGATTTGATTGTAATCAGCTATTGAAGAGAAACAAGTTATACGAGGTAAATGATTGACAGCAATAAATATTCTATCCTTAACGCAAGCAGACTTGTACTGGTCAAGTTTTAATGAAATAAGTTTAAGCCGCTTTTTTCAATTCTGCCATTTTTGCACAGGGGTAATGTAACCAAGCGAGGAATGTAATCGCTTGTACTTATAAAAATGAATGTAACTCTCAACGGTGCTGACTGCTGCAACATGATGGATAAAGGTTAAATGATTGAGTCTTTCTGATTTTAAGCTTCTAAAAAAGTTCCATTACGCTATTATCCCAGCAATTGCCACGGCGACTCATGCTTTGCTTTATCTTCAATATGTTCAAATAATTTATAAATAGTTTGGCTGAATATTGCACGCCTTGGTCCTTGGTCGGAATGAAACATCAGCTTACTCGTATCTGGTTGTTGTCTTCGGATGGCGTGACTTAACGCCGCTTTGGCTAATTCAGCATTAAGGCTTTTTGACATGGCCCAACCCACGATTTCTTTAGTTGCCAGACCAAGTACATAGGCCAAGTAACGCCAACCTTGATGGGTGCGGATAGTGGTAATATCACCCACCCAATGGGTATTCGCCTGTCAAGCATTAAGCTGCCGTTCAAGAAGGTTAGGAGCAATAGAGTTCGCATCTGTTGGCAGAGCAAACTCATCTGGGAAACCTATTTTGTACCTTGCAGATCGCATTGAAACTGCACTTAGTGAAATTCGGTTGCAACAAGGTCATGTGATCACCGCAAACTTTCAAATTCAAGCTAATAAAGTTTGTCAAATATTACCAATTGGTGAAATGCTATCAATTCAACGGACAGGGAAAAGTCGTTTTGTTCCAGATGCTGGTCCAATAAATGACATAATAAATGCGTGTGAACATGAAGATGCTCAATCTTATCTAATTACAGATTCTTTTTTGCATGAAATCTTGGTTAACGATAAGGCACCTTATCAAATATCGTCATATCTATGTGATGCACTTTATAAAAAGTATCCATCAGTTACGGTTATAGCTTATCCAAGTGCCCAACTGAATGCAGCTATCAATTATGCAGTAAAAACGGATGATTTTTGGAATGTCTGGGGAGTATCTGGTATTAGTAAATTTAATGGAGAACATTTAGTTCAAGGGGTCTATAAAGTAACTCAAAGAAAAAATGTCATTAAAATATATGATAATGACCAATTAGCATGGGGAAATTTTCTCGAAGATCAAAGAATTACAGATTTACCAAAACACCTTTGGACGCCGTTATAAACTATTAAATAAGTGGATTATAATCAGATTCAATTGAGTCATTAAATTAACTATTTAAAATACATAATCATAGATAAGCTTCATTAAATTTTGTTTGTCTAAGAACAATGTGAAATTTGAAAAGTCTTATTCTTTTTAAAGATAATTAAAGAGGGCGCGATGAGTAATCAATACGTATCACCAAAAATTTGGGTTAACGAAACATCAGGTGATAATAAATGGGCTAATATTAACAGCCCTGAATCTGGTGCACGATACGATAAAGCATTACCGGTTGGTAAGCATGCTTTTCAGCTTTACTCACTTGCAACGCCTAATGGGCAGAAAGTCACTATTTTGTTTGAAGAGTTACTTGCATTAGGGATTAAAGAAGCCGAATACGATGCTTATTTAATCAATATCGGTGATTCTGAACAGTTTTCGTCAGGTTTTGTAGGTGTAAACCCTAACTCAAAAATCCCTGCTTTGCTTGATAAGTCTGGTGATGAAGACGTTAATGTATTTGAATCAGCATCTATTTTGGTTCATCTTGCAGAAAAATTTGGCCATTTCCTGCCTAAAGATGGCGCTGCAAGGACACAGACATTTAACTGGCTATTTTGGGCGCAAGGTTCAGCGCCGTTCTTAGGCGGTGGCTTTGGTCATTTTTATGCTTATGCAGATGAGAAACAAGAATACCCAATAAACCGGTTTGCGATGGAAGCTAAGCGTCAGTTAGATGTCCTGGACAAACAGCTGGCAAAAAACACTTTTGTTTCTGGCGAAGAATACACCATAGCAGACATTGCAATTTGGCCTTGGTATGGCAATTTAGTGCTCGGTAAGTTGTACGATGCTGCGGAGTTCTTACAAGTAGAAACGTATACTCATGTTGTGCGCTGGGCAAAAATGATTGAACTTCGTGAAGGTGTGCAACGCGGTCGTATTGTTAATCGTTCATCTGGTGAAAAGTGGGAGCAGTTATCAGAGCGTCATTCTGCGGGTGATATTGATAAGGTATTGAAATTAAAGCCATAAAAACAATGTGTAAGTATAGTATTTATAAGTCAATTTAATATTCGCGTTGCATATATTTAATCGCTACAAATAGTCCTTTCAGTATGTTAAATAAATCAGCGAGCAGTATGATTTACTCTGAGAAATAGCGTTATACTAATTACACTGAGAAAATTAACTATTTAAAGAAAGGCTCCGTAAGTTTATGAGAATAAATATGAAAAAAATAACGACAAGTCTAATCATTTTATCATCCACTTTATTACTTGCTTCATGTATGCCACCGCCTACAAAAGCGTCCGGCCCTCGTACGATAGTATTGAATAATCAAACTTATAATGAAGCTGATTTAGGACAATTTACATCGTGGATTTGTAACGATGGCGATGAAGACAAAGGCACATTAATTGAAGTAGGTAAATTTAGTAATGCCGATCTAAGCGGATCAGGTTTTATACTGTTTGATGGTGGTTTCAAAGGTGATTTAACAAAATTCCGTCGCGAAGGGGTAAATAGCCGCTGGGATTGGGGACCAAACAAAACAGATTATGCTTTTATTATAAAGCCTGATGGTACAGGGTTTTACTATGATTTTACTTCAACTATTGAAGGTGGCGTAGCAAATGCGCCTGGTGATTATGAGTGTGAAGAAAAATAAGTTAAATCTTATCAGTTAACTATTTTTTCTGATGGTTCAAATTCAGAAAAGCACTTTTATATAATTAGTTGTATAACTTGGTCAGAATCAATGGTGATTAATACTTCATTGATTCTGACCACTACTTTTGAATGCAGTGATTAACGTATTTTCTTCGGTCTAAATCACCGTATCAAATTAAAATAGATCGTTTTTTTCACAATTTAATAGCAATTAATAATTGAATTTGGAATTTATTGGATCTCGCAGTTGGGGAATCAGCCCTTCTAAACAAGGCATGAGGAGCCCATGAATAATCACACAACCCCAGAACTATCACCAACGGTCGAAACGCTTGATGATCTTGCTAAGTTTGCAGATTACTCATTCACTGACTCACTTAACTGCGATCCTGATGCACAAGCAAACGGTGCCGATCATGGGCCACGACAAGTGTTCTCTGGTCATTATGTTTTAGTTAAACCAACACCAATCCCTGATCCTGAATACATTACACACAGTAAGACTTTTTTTCGCGAATTGGGCTTTGCCGACAGCATGGCTCAATCAACGGATTTTATTAACATGTTTTCAGGCGATAGTTCGCAACTTCCAGAGCCGATGCGTAAGGTTGGTTGGGCGACGGGATATGCACTTTCTATTTATGGTACTGAATATTATCAACAATGCCCGTTTCAAACGGGTAATGGCTATGGCGATGGTCGGGCAATTTCTATCTTTGAAGCCGTTATCAATGATCAACGTTGGGAAATGCAGTTAAAAGGTGGCGGACGTACGCCATACTGTCGTGGTGCAGATGGCCGTGCCGTTTTGCGATCAAGTATTCGAGAGTTTCTGGCACAAGATTATATGCACGCGTTGGGTGTGCCAACATCACGCTCGCTGAGTTTATATGTTTCGAAGACAGAAAAGGTAAGACGTCCATGGTATTCGGAAGGGTCAAATTCAACCGATCCTGACACAATGATATCGGAAGCGGTGGCCATTTCAACACGCGTTGCACCGTCGTTTCTTAGGGTGGGTCAATTAGAACTTTTTGCTCGTCGTGCCCGTAAAAATGAACATCCAAACGCGATGGAGGAGCTAGAGAAGGTTGTGATGCACGCAATCGATCGTGAATATAGTGATGTCATCGATAATGAATTAAGTTCCCCTGAAAAAGTCGTGTTATTGGCACGTGAGTTTCGTCATCGTCTTACATCGCTTGTGGCCAATTGGATCCGTGTCGGATATTGCCAAGGTAATTTCAATAGTGATAATTGTGCTGTCGGTGGTTTTACGCTCGATTATGGTCCGTTCGGATTTTGCGATGTGTTTAACCCATATTACCAACCTTGGACCGGCGGTGGACGTCACTTTGCGTTTATGAATCAGCCTGTAGCGGCTGAGCGTAATTTTCATATGTTTTATACTGCCATACAGACATTGCTGGCAAACCATCCAGAACCTTTGCAACAGCTCAACGATATCCGAAATGATTTCGCAAAAGAGATGCAAATAAAAATGGAAAAAATGTGGGCGGCTAAACTTGGGTTAGATACGTTTGCTCCCGCTTTATTTAGCGAATTAGAAGCACTGATGATGCAAATGCCCGTTGATTACACGATTTTTTTCCGTGAACTTTCAGCGATACCTGACGATATTAGTTCACTCAAAAAAAGCTTTTACGAAGATTTGATCGCTGAGAAAGATCTTGGGGAATTCGACAAGCGCTGGTCAGCGTGGCTGATTAAGTGGACATCGATTATCGATAGTATGCCAAGATCACGTGATGAGATCTCCAATCAGATGAAATTGGTGAATCCTAAATACAGTTTGCGAGAGTGGTTTGTTGTGCCAGCATATCAACAAGCAAATGTGGGTAACTATGCTCTAGTTCGAGAATTACAAGACGTGATAACACAGCCCTATGCCGAGCAATCAAAGGAAGTGGAAAAGAAGTTTTATAGATTAAAACCTTACGAACTCTTTGAAACAGCGGGTTTATCGTATTACAGTTGTTCATCGTGATATTGGTTTTATATCGATAAAATCCAGTTTCAAATACTCAATTTAATATCACTAAAAAAGATACTAACTTATCTTGATCCTTCTTTGGCTTGTCATTAGTTGGATGCAATTTACATTTTATTTCAACTTATGGAGCAAGCTTGCTATGTCATCGAAATCGATGTCGGTAAAAGAGCGAATTTTTCACAGCGTATTATTCGAAGGGTTGGCATTATTGATTGTCGTACCATCTTCTGTTGTATTAATGACCGCGGAAACGGTCACCATGACGTGGCTTGCTGTGGCGATGTCGCTATCAGCGATGGTATGGAATTATATTTACAATCTTGGCTTTGATACCTTTTTTGGTCATCAGCGTATTAAACGAGGACTTGTGATGCGGATTTTTCACAGCCTTGGTTTCGAAGTAGGTTTGTTGATAGCGACGGTGCCGTTAATCATGTGGATGTTGGATTTGGCTTTTTGGCCTTCGTTGGTGTTTGCGGTCGGTTTGGTATTTTTCTTTTTAATTTACGCCATCATTTTTAATTATGGTTATGACCATATTCGGTTTAGATTGGTTGAAAAAGGTTCGCCATCAAAATAATAATTCATCCTGAGCAGGCGATTATTAGTTTTCAAACTGTAATTCAGCCAGTCTTGCATACAAGCCGCCTTTTTTGCGTAGCTCTACGGCATCACCTATTTCGACAATTTGACCATTTTCCATTACGACAATTTTGTCGGCCTTTTGAACAGTGGCTAAACGGTGTGCAATGATTAAAGTGGTTCGGCCTTTTATCGCGGCATTAAGTCCTTGTTGTACCAATATTTCAGATTCGGCATCAAGCGCGCTGGTCGCTTCATCTAATAATAAGATTGGTGCATCTTTTAACATGGCTCGGGCAATCGCAATGCGTTGGCGTTGGCCGCCGGATAAACGTGTGCCGCGTTCGCCTAGAAAGGTGTTATAGCCTTCAGGTAATTGCATTACAAATTGTTCAACTTGAGCAGCCTGAGCAACTTTTATTACTTCTTCATCGGTCGCATCTGGCTGGCCGTAGCGAATATTATCAAATACATTCGCTGAAAAAATAATCGGATCTTGCGGCACAATCGCAATGAGTTGACGTAAATCATGCAAGCTAATGTCATTAATATTTTGGCTATTAATGGTTATGCTGCCCGATTGGGCATCGTAAAACCGCAATAGCAATTGAAAAATAGTGGTTTTACCAGCACCTGAAGGCCCAACTAATGCAATGGTTTCACCTGTATTAATGTGTAGGCTAATATTGTTTAATGCTGGATTAAGGGGGCGTGAAGGATAGTGGAATTGCACATGGTTAAATTGAATATCAGCTTCAGATTTATTAATAATGGGGGATGGGGTTACTGAGTCAATAACGACCGTTTCTGTGTGTAATAACTCAAGCAATCGTTCGGTTGCACCAGCGGCACGCATAATGTCACCCCAGACTTGGGCCATTGTGCTTACGCTTCCTGCGACCATCGCAGCATATAAAACAAAGGATGCTAATTCACCTCCGGTCATTACGCCTGCACTGACTTGACGTGCGCCTAACCATAATACGAATATAATTGATCCCATCACGGCAGTAATAATGACCGCAGTGAGTAAAGCCCTGACTTTAGTTCGACGAATCGCTGTTAAAAAACTTAACTCTGCACTATGGGCAAAGCGATTTGTTTCACGTTTCTCTTGTGTATAAGATTGTACGGTTGGCATGGCATTTAAGATTTCACCGGCCATCGCTGAACTATCAGCAATGCGATCTTGTGATTCACGTGAGAGTTTTTTGACGGAGCGACCAATCAAAATGATCGGAATAATCAAACAGATCATTAAGCCAATATTGATTGAAAACAAATAAAAGCTAGTCACCGCAAGCATAATCATGCCGCCAGTAAACTGAAATAAACTGCGTAAACCCATTGATGCGGAGCTACCCACGACGGTTTGAATCAGTGTCGTATCACCGGTTAAACGCGACAGTACTTCGCCCGTTTGCAGTGTTTCAAAAAACTGTGGTGATTGTCTTAATACGCTAGCATAAACAGCGCTACGCAAATCCACGGTCACACGCTCACCGATCCATGACACCATATAAAAACGCCACGCAACCATGATCGCCCAAAAAGCGGCTAAACCAAATAATACGCCAAACTTGGTATCGATACTTATGGTGGGTACAGCGCCGTGATTACTGCCAAAGCCGACATCAATTAAATCACGAAATGCCAGAGGCACTAATAATAGCGTTGCCGAAGCCAAACATAACAGCACAAAAGCAATGCCGATTTGTAAACGATAAGGTTTTAAAAAGGGTTTTAAATCTTTAATCGAGACAACACGTTTTGGTTTTGGTCTGTCTTGTTTATTTCTTTGCGCCATTTTGTGATGTTTCTGAGAGAGAAGATAGATATGACCGTTTAGCTGCTTTAACGTTCGGCCTTATATGGATTTGTTAAAGCAAAAAGATTTATTCGTGCAATTGCACATTAAGCTGATCAACAACTTCAGCCCAGTCAGAATCTAAGTCTAAACATTCTTTAATGAACTGTGCCTGTGATGTACTCCAAAAACTGGCTTGATCTAATGGGGTCTCTTTATCGAGTTTATGCTGGCTTATAAATTCAGCAATAGCATGGTCACTATTATCTAAACCAAGTTGAAGAAACAAGTTTTCCAGTGTGTGCATAGATGTATCCATTGTTATCTCCCGTAATTAGAAATTAGTTTTAAAACTACCACTAACGATATAGATAAACAAGCGGACAAGTCCGATACTAGCGCTGCTAAGAATTTAGGCTATAAAAAAGCCGTAATGACGAATCATTACGGCTCAGATATTTTGAACTGTCTAGCGATTAAGCAAGGATGTTTTTAGCCTTACGACGTAAACCCATGAAGCCTAATAGTGCAGGAGCAAATAATAATGCTGCTGCTGGAACTGGAACTGCTGATACGTTTAATGACATACCACCAACATTATCTTTAAAGTTGCTATCGTTAATAAACAACTTAACAGTAGCATCAGATAATAATGTGAATGTAGCGCTAATTGAATTTAATAGTGCTAATTGTGATGTAGAGTATCTAACACCATCAGTGATAAGCATAACACCAGTTTCTGGTGTTTCAATTGAGTAGCTGTTGATCCAACCTTTTGAACAATTTGCACCAGCAGCATTACAGCCTGTAGTTTTTCCCCAAGCATTCCATGATGTAAATGTACCTGCGAACGCATTTACATTATATGTGCCTGCCGCAAGGTTAAGCTCAACGGCATTAAGGTTATTTGTGTTTTTTGCAGTTAAATCAACTACTGCTGCATTTACTGTCATTGGAGCCAATACGAATAGGCCCAATAAGAACAATTTTTTCATGTCTAATCCTTGGATATAGATTTGTGCAACCCAGCCATCTTTTAAGTCGCGAACTCAAAGACCTGCAGCTTTCCGTTACTTGACTCACGCCAAGGTTGGCTTGTTGATATTTAAATTAATTTAAATAGACTAAGAATTTAGTCTAAGCATATTATAGCGTAATTTCACGCTGTAGCTACTGTACCTTGGTACTAGAGGCTACATATTTAGCTGTTTATTGATACCTTAATACTTGCTTGAGTACGCCTTATCTAAATCGATAAATTGTGTTTTATAGCTACACGAAAATTCACTATCACTACGATAGTTCGTGCAGGACCAAAACTGCCCATATTGACCTTTGCGTAACTTTAATTTGCCATGGCATTCTGGGCAGATAGGTTCGACATAGTTACATTTTGAGTTTTCACAGGTTCTAAACTCGCCGTTTTCTATCAAACTACTTTGGCACCATTCACAAGCGGTTTCGGTATGAGTACAAAGTGGAAACTCACTACAGCCAAAGAACTGACCGTATTGACTGTCTTTTGCCACCATGTAACCTGTTTCACATTGGCGACATGGAATATTGGCCATTTTGCTTTGAAAGTGTGGTTTATCGGTTTGGTGATCAATGATGTCATAGTCACTTTCTATTAATTCACGAACAAAGTCTGAAGCGTTATTACCATCACTGATTAAATAGACATGATGTCTTGCTCGGGTGAGGGCAACATAGAATAAACGCCGTTCTTCGGCAAAAATAAATAGATCTGTATTAGGTAACATCATGTCCAATAATAGATGATTTGCTTTTTCAGATGGGAAGCCGAATTTCCCTTTTTGTAAGCCTAAGATAATCACAAAATCGGCTTCTTTTCCTTTTGAACCATGAGCGGTCATTATGTTGAGTTGTAGTTTGGGGTAGTGATTTTTTAGACGTGAGATCTCAGGTCGGTCATGAGTAAATCGAACAAGTATTAATACCGATGCGGTTGTTTTAACCTGGTCATTAATCAATGATAACGCTTCTTCAATACCCGCATTATTGTTAGCTGTTTTTAGTAGCGAAACCGCAGCTTGTTGCACGTGATGAAAGCTTTGAATTTGTTTGCTTATCTGAGCAGGGTTTTGCATAACAAATTTAGATGCAACATCGCCAATCTTATTATTAAAGCGAAAAGTCGTATCTAAAACCGAGATTGCGGCAATGCCAAAGTGAGTTTCAAATTGTTTGGTAATCGAGACATCACTTCCGGTAAATTGATAGATTGCTTGCCAATCATCGCCCACACAAAACAATGTGCTATCGGCTTGTTGTGTGAGCAGGGCTTTGATCATTCTCGCTCTGCTTGCTGAGATATCTTGAAATTCATCAACAAGAATATGCGTGAAGTCTGATTGGTATCTATTTGATTCTATATAATAAATAGCCTTACCGATCATATCGTCAAAATCAATGGTTTGGGTATCACTTAAATGTTGTTGGTAAGCGGCATAAATAGGTTCGAATAATTTTGTTGCAGCTAATAGCCGTTCATTATCTTCATGTTGAGTGGATTTAATGATTAACTCTTGTACTGTCAAAAACGCTGACTTGAGCAAGCTTAACAATTGGGAAAGTAACAGACTAAAAGCTGAAACTTGACCAAGTTCATTAAGGGTTTTAAGCAGCATATCATCGGACAATGGCTCAAACTTAACGCCAGAATCAAGTAATTTAGCTTCTAGTTTTTTAAGTAAAATCCCCTGACGTTTTTGGTAGCTATAGGTTTCAATTAAGGGTGTTTGATGTTTTAAATGTAATTGCCGCTTCCACGCCATATCAGCAACATATTTTGTTTCATCGATAAAAGTGGGCGTGTGATTATTTTCATCTACTGCAAAGTGCTCGATATAAATGCCATAGTCTGGCAAATAAAAATCCGGCTGATAGCGTCGAAAATCAGGCCCAGAAGTATTAACGTGATAATTGGCTTCGTATTGATAGGCAATGCCTTGCTGAAATAAAAAATTGGCAATTTCACATTCTTCATAACTTTTTACCAACTCACCTTGTAAGGTACGCAGCTCATTGTCACGAATGTATTTGTTATAAGCCCCTAGGCTTTTAAACTGAAATGGGTCTTTATAGGGATGAGCAAAGTGAATAAAATAGTCAATAATTAAGGGTTTATAATCAACCTGTTGCATTAATAATTGGAGTTGTTCATCGATAAATTTTGTTTTTAGTCGCTCATCTTCTGCCATTTTATTGATAGCAGGTACGACACCTTCAACCTGCGTGATGATCTGCTTGCCGAGACTATGAAATGTTTTAACTGTAAAGCCGTCGATATTAAGTTTCAAATTGATGCGTTCAGACATTTCTTGAGCAGCATCATTACCAAATGCCAACATCAGTACTTGTGATGGCTCGGCGATATGAGCTTTAATCAAATATCCGGCACGGCCAACCATCGTGCTGGTTTTACCGGTGCCAGCGCCAGCTAACACTAAATTATATTGTTCATTTTTAACACAAGCTTCACGTTGATTTTGAGTTAACGGTTGGCTTTCAACGTGGTCAAAAAAATCTTTAAACTCGGCGAGCTGGGTTAAGACAAATTGCTGATTATAGCTAGCAAAAAAGGTGGGGCCTTGGTCAAACAATTGCTGTAGTGCAGGAATATAGCGTTGATACTCTTTAGCGATCAAAGCATCGATATTGGGGTGTGTGACGGGGACTTTTAAATGATTATATTGTTCGAACCACTGTTCGCCATGCGATTGTCGAATATACGATTGCTGATGTACAATTTTTGATACATCGTGATAAGCCTGTTTAAACTGGGTTTGAAAACCACTGATATAGTTTTGTTGTTGCAGATAACTGTAATGTTGAATAGTACTGACGAGTTGGTTGGATTGTTGTTTATTAATACCGCCTAAGGTCAGGTGCTGACCATCATGTAACTCAATGACAAGCGTTGACCAGAAACGACCATCTGAAATTTCAATATTTTTACCGAGTTCGATGAGTGAAATGTCACGTTGCAGTCGTAGGCGTTCAAATAAGCTTATTTTATCTTGATAAATATGGATTATAGGGTAGCGAATATGTTTGGCAAAGATTCTTGCAAGCAGGCTAATTTGATAGGTGAACACCGGTATTTCAGTCGACACTAAAGCCTCTTTATTAAAATAAGATGAATAACAAGAAAACCGTGCATTATCCTTACTTATTTATAGAGAGTGAAGGGTAAATAACAACAAAAAGGATAATACAAAGCAAAACGATTGTATTATCCTTTTCTATTTTTACAGTCTTGTTATTTTTATCTTATCTCTACTGCTTAGGGTACTTTTAAGTAGGTGAAACTAGATGACAAAACGGTCTGATATTATTTTATTTTTATAACAAAATGTTTTTTAACAGGTGTTTTAATTTCCCAGACACCTTTAAAGCCGGCATCAACAACAAAACCATCACCAGGTCCAAAGGTTTGTGTTTCTCCGCCATCAGGTGTGATGGTAAGACTACCTTCAATAAGATGAACAAATTCATAGGCAGCATAAGTGGTGTGCCAAAAACCGGGTGTCGCCTGCCATACACCTGAAATAATAGAACCATCTGCAGAAGTATGTTGGATCCATGTTTTCATGGTAGCTTTTGGTTTGCCTGGTACAGCGGCCCAGCCTGCAAGATCGTCGACAATTGGATTTGAATCAAGTGCAGGAAGTTTAAAAAGTAAAGTTGAATCAGTCATTTTAATAATATCCATAGTGATAAATAGAAGTTGTTTGTCCACCAAAGTTGGGGAATGATATGAATAGCTATTAAATCAATATAGGTTGCCCACGACAATTACACTTAAGTGATACTTATTAAGAAGTAAGTTTGCAATTTTATTAATTAATGGGCTAAGTATTTATGACGTTTTGTTATTGGTGATAACGTAGTTGAGTGAAATGCTGAGCAGCGTCATGCTTTTCCAAAAATTAGATAGCTGTTTATATAGATTTCTAAAATAGAAAAGGTCTATCCATGCCAGGAAATAGACCTTCTTTAAAGGTTAAAGCTAAGTTTTAACTGTTTATTTTTTTGCATCTAATGCATTTTGATAATATTTGTGTACGAGTTTATCTTGGTTTTCTAATAGAAAATCAATGCTGGGTTCATTGTTCATTGCTTTTTCAATCGCTCGTCGTGTGGCTTCGCGGTGAATGTTAAATAACGCTTCGTGATCTAAATCTTCAACCGTTGTAATTTGAGGGTTTAGCCACACGGAGCAGATAATACCCAGATCGTTTGCCTTTTCTTTTGGAATAGTGCCATTACGAACGGCATCTAAGACACCATTAGCAATCGCGCCTTGCACTGTGCCCATTAAAATAGTGGTGTAGGCTGTTTTTTTCACCGTGACTTTACTGACCATAATGGTGGCAGGTTTTACCATCATATCTGTATTCATTAATGCTAATACGCGAGAATGACCTTGAACTTGATCGCCCAACAAATTAGCAAAAGCTGTACCGAATGGACCATCTAATTCGCCGATGATGACTTCTGGTTCTGCCGCGGTAAAGGCTGGGCCGCCGGCAACTAAGCATTCGCCCATTCGCATGATGAATCTTTCACTCATGTAATCTTCTCCTCGTTAAATTTATAGAAACCAGAACTTATTCTGGCGTGTTACTTTTGAATAGCGTTTTTAATACTCTAATTTTGTATATTACTAATGCCTGTTAGAAAAAAATTATTCATTTTTAGCCCTAACAGGCATTAATTTAATTGCTTATATTTACTTAGAAAGAACGTGAAACAGTGAAGGTCACCGTGTCATCGGTATTATCGGTTGCGCCGCCCCAGAAATTAGCATTGAGGCTATCCGTTGCTTTATCAGCAGAGGTATCGCTGTACATTAAGCTAAGATCGAAACCTGCAACACTTTTTGCAAGTGTGACATCCCAATGGGTGTAATCCCAACCTTGTCCATTAAGCCAATTAGCGTTATCACCTTCAACATCTTGGTAACCAAGGCCGGCATTTAAGCTAAAGCCTTGTGGTAGTTGTACCGTTACATCACCTTTAATGTAGTGAGAATTGCCACTTTCGAAGAAGAAATCAGGTGAATAAGCATACATACCATGCACACTAACGGTGTCATTAATCGCATAAGCAGCATCTAACCAAAGCTCAAATACATCAGCATCTGCACCGCCTGTGTTTTTTGGATCAAAAGAGGAGAATTTGTAATAAATAGGCATTACAAACCAATCGACTCCTGCATAAGAGTTAGCATAACCAGCATAAAAATCTGTTTCTAATTCATAACCATCACTGTCTTGATCTGCTAAGCTTGATGACCATGCTCCAGCAAAAAAGTTACTGTAACTCCAGTCAAAACTACCTTGCAAAGCTGGTTTGTCATTAGTGAATGACATACCACGATACATATAATTCGATGTCATAGTTAATGTGGCACTGAAATTTTCAGTGGCAAATGGTCCTGTTTCGACAGCTTCAACTTGATCTTCAGCTATTGCTGTGCCGATACTACCGATTGCTAAGGTTCCAGCTAGGCATAATTTAGTTATTTTTTTTATCACTTTATAAATCCTCTTTAAATTTTATATTTCTTATTATGAAAGTTAAAAATTGTGCATTACCTTATTTTTAAGCTTAGAGATTGCTGAAAATAAACTAAAAAAGCATACTAGTAGCAGCCAGAAACAAGCTATCAACATGCTGTTTTATCAAGAAAATTTCGATATCTCGTGGTAATACATTGTCTGGACTGCACACAATGCCGTCAATCATCTTAAGGTAGTATTACTTAGGTATTAGTTTCTTAAAAAAAGGATTTATGGCGTGGGAAAGTCTTGGCTATAGAGTTAAGTACTAAAAGATGCTATCTGAACTAACATGTAAAAAATGAATGATGAATCGATCTTATTCACAAATATTTAGAGTCAATAGATAATCGACGTTGGTTAGATGCCTTGTATAGTTAGGCTGGATTAATGCTTGTTTGTTTTTACACCTAAGGTAGTAACCTCAACGTGTAATTTACTGTTGTGTTGAGTGGTGATAAATTTTTAATCTAGCGGCTGGCCTTCTCCATCCGCAAGTATTAAGGAATTTTTCATGGCAATAGAACTCGCAACTCAGTTTGCTGAGCAGGTCAGCTTAAATCAACTTGTGCAAAACCTCATCTACGCTTCTGGCGTTGTAGGGGCCATCTTCGTCGTAATCGGTCTTTTGTTAGTTGACATAGGTGGTACTCGAAAAGAAAACTCTTTCAACTCGGGTATTGAAAAGGTTATTGGCTTTTTTATTGGTTTTTCAGCCTATTTTTTGATTGGTTTCGCTTTTTGGGCCTCTCAGTATTACATTATGGAAGGCTATACACTGACTGATACCATCAAAGACTGGTGGGCAGGTGGTGTTCTCTCTAATTCGCTAGCTCAACATGTTGATCCTGCCGTATTTCCTGGGATAAATAACTTCCAGATATTCATTTTCTTTTTGGCTTGTTTCGCGGGTATCATCAATATCTTGTTACATTTTGCTGTATCAGAGCGAATGAAGGCATCAGCGTTTTATATCACGTCATTTTTTGCCGCTATTGTTTCATCTGTTTTGAGCTGGATCACTTGGGGATCGGTTGGCCCGTTGACTAATCTAGGCTTCCACGACTTTTTTGGTGTCGCTTTTGTTTATTTGTTCCCTGCTGGTATGGCGATGGTATTTGTACGTAAATTAGGTGCACGACCAGGTATGTTCAAACCTCATCCCAAAGTGTTTGAGTACCATCCCCCAAATAATGCAATGTTAATGATCGGTATCATGACCATTTTTGCTGGTTTACCAATGATCATTTTTTCTTGTATGTTTTTCTTTGATCCGGAAGCCTTAGCTGTAAGTGTCACTATGGCAGATACCAGTATAGGCATCGCTTTAAATAACTATGCTGCGGCATGGGCAGGCGGAGCGATGATGGGTGCTATTCTTGCTTACTCAACACGTAAATACAGCTATTTGCTATTTGGTCCTTTAGCTGGCTATGTTGCGGGCGCAGCGGGTTTAGACATTTATTTACCTTGGCAAATCTTCTTTGTCTCTTTTGGCGCACCCATTGTCGCTTATGTGATTTATGAATATATGCAAAAACGTAATATAGATGAACATAAGCTACTTCCATTGTTTGCGGGAGTAGGTTCATATGGATTAATTATGGTTGGCTTAACGCATGCTGGCACGCCTGTTGGGGGCTATGTCGGTATTGAAGAAGGCATTTATGCTTTTCAACATGCGAGGATTAGCTTAATGATGCAGCTAGTAGGTGTGGTAGTAAGTCTAGGTTTTGGTATTGTCACGGCTTGGATTTTGTCTGTCATTCTTGAGCGAACAACCGGATTGCGTGTCTCTGATGAGGATCAAGCTGAAGGTTTAGATAAAATCATTTGGGGACTTAATTCCGATGAACCAACAGCCTAGAACAATGCTTGTTAAGATTGTGCTGATTATCATTAAAGCTTAAAACAGTAAACTATTTGTTTTGATTGTGCCCGTTAAGTTTAATGCTTAACGGGCATTTTCATATGGACAACTAGTAATAGCTTTTAGTTAGAAAATAAGACGATTGGGGGAAACTTATTTTGCATGTAAGCATTATCAATTTTCTCATTCGTTTTGAACAATACTTATAGCGAATAATAGAAAGTTAGTGAGGTTTATTATTGTGATTAATGATCGCCAAATAACGAATCGGTGTTTTTAATTGCTTGCCTGGCCGGTGAGGTATTTCAGCATTAAAAGTTAGGGAATCACCAGGTTGAAAAGTAAACGTTTCATCGCCAACAATATATTCGAGTTCACCTTCAAGCATGTATAAAAATTCAATACCAGTATGTTGAAATTCTGAGAATTCTTCAGCTTCTTCTAAGCTGATTAAAAAAGGCTCAAATACTTTACTCGGGCCGTGTTCATAAGCCAGTAAATGATAGGTATGGCCAGATTTAGTACCTCGTCGAACCACCTCTAAACCTTTACCGCTTTTTACAAATTGAGCAGATTCAATGGGTTTATTGTAATCCTGAAATAAGCGGGACAAAGTCACACCCAATGCATTAGCAATGTGTTCCAGTGTTTCCATACTGGTTGATGTCAGTCCGTTTTCAATCTTACTCAGCATGCCTCGACTTATGCCGACAAGCTTAGACACTTCTGCAATCGTAAGATTATGCTGGGTACGTAGTTCTTTGATTGTAAAACCTAAATACGCATTTAAACCAGAGCTTGAATTTTGTTGTGTCATGCTTGAGCTATTCCTTTGATTCTTTGTTATTTCGACATTGCCGAGCTATTTATTAGATACACCATTCTTTGTGAAAATCAAAGAAAAAATCATTTTCTGACCGACTAATTCAGCACCGAGCGCTTAGTATGTTACAGCAAAGCGTTCATTGAAAATTAAGATTGTATCTATCAATCACCTAATAATTCATCCCGCGTGATGACAAAAAATCTACTTCTAATATCAAAAACAGACCCTCTACTTAAGTAGTAATCACAACAGAGAATATCGTCTTTTAATTATATGTAATATAGTTTTTATGTCATTTTAAATCAATTGCTTAATGTCATTTTTGGTTCTGTTTTGATGTTATTTTTTTGCACCAAAATAATGCGTTTTACTGTCCATAAATTAATTGAAATTGAATATTTCAAAAAAGTTGACATACAGAAAAAGGTGGCGTAACTTTGGTTACACAGTTTCATCACATGAAGCATTGTTTCATAGAGGTTACTTGGGCAGGGGGAATTCTGACCTAGTAAATCATTTGATTTTAAATAGCGGGAAGTAGTAATGCCTTATAAACTGCTTAAATTTGGTTTCGGTCGTGAGTTTAATGAATCACGTTATTTTGAAGACGTTCAAACACCTAAGAAAACCTATGATGTAGTCATCATAGGTGGTGGTGGTCACGGCTTAGCGGCAGCGTATTACCTAGCAAAAGAACATGGTATTACAAATGTTGCCGTTTTAGAGCGTGGCTATATCGGTGGTGGTAATACCGGCAGAAATACCACTATTGTCCGATCAAATTATCTAACACCTGAAGGTGTGAAATTCTACGATGCCAGTGTGAAATTATTTGAAGGTTTATCGGAAGAGTTAGATCTCAATATGTTTTATTCGACTCGTGGCCATTTTACATTGGCTCATACCGATTCATCGATGCGTACCATGCGGTGGCGTGCAGAAGTGAATAAACATGTAGGCGTTGATAGTAGAGTCGTTGGCAGAGATGAAATAGCAAAAGCTTGTCCACAAATGGATCTTGATTGTAGTGGTCATGCTGCTATTAAAGGTGCTTTGTATCACAATCCTGGATCGGTTGCTCGTCATGACGCGGTTGCCTGGGGTTATGCACGTGGCGCTGCTAATTTGGGTGTCGATATTATTCAAATGACGGAAGTACAAGATATCGATGTTCGTAATGGCAAAGTTCATGGCGTACAAACAAGTAAAGGCTATATCTCTACTGGTAAAGTCTTATCTGCTGTTGCTGGCTTTACACCTAGAATCACTAAGATGGTCGATATTAAAACACCGATTACCATCCATCCATTACAAGCTTGTGTGACAGAGCCAATGAAGCCATGGTTAGACACCATAATTGTGTCGGGCAGTTTACATGTTTATGTCAGCCAATCATCACGTGGTGAACTTGTTATGGGATCTTCTTTAGATCCTTATGAACTTCACTCAACACGTTCAAGTTTTGATTTTGTTGAGGGTTTAACGTCTCACATCGTTGATATGTTCCCATTCCTTTCGAATGTCAAAGTGGTTCGTCAGTGGGCGGGCATGGCCGATTTAACCCCAGACTTTGCTCCCATTATGGGCAAAACAGAAATAGAAGGCTTTTATCTTGATGCCGGCTGGGGGACATGGGGCTTTAAGGCGACGCCAATCAGTGGCAAAACCATGGCAGCCACTATTGCCAATGATAAAGCACATGATTTGATTCATTCATTCCGCCTGTCTCGCTTCGAAGATTACGAACTTACAGGCGAAAAAGGTGCGGCTTCGGTTGGCCATTAATTCAAATAGGTATTGAGATATGAAATTACTTAAATGCCCAATAAACGGCACAAGACCCATCAGCGAATTTG
>LAZR01000864.1_pt1 | contig 20809 bp, 34 predicted proteins | sample 329461 | NCBI WGS metagenome assembly LAZR01 (sample SAMN03002196, study PRJNA259156) | marine sediment metagenome | biome: sea floor; feature: Hydrothermal impacted sediments; material: marine sediment; isolation source: Loki non-amplified sample from Loki's castle hydrothermal vent sediment ...
AAATCAAGCTAGACGTTTATTTAAAAAGAATATGACGTTCGATCCATTGGTTGTTCGTCAGAGATTAACTAATGTTGTAGAGGTCACTAATTTTATGCCTAAAGGCAAACCACGACGGGTAGGACAGTATCAAGTTATCGCCCGAGCAACATTTAAGGATGGTAGGATAGTTGTCGCACGAAGTAGTATACGATCAATAGAAACCTCACGTATGGTACTTGAGGATGAAGCTTTAGAGAACTTAAAGTTTAGAATTGATGAAGATTTTAATCAGACATATGATGAAGATGCAGGAGCAGAAATTATTGAAACAGAAAAACCAAGAATCGAATTCGGGACAGTATCCTATATGGCGATTACTAAAGCCAACAAAACAGCAACCGTTTAGAAAGGATTTATATGCGTTTGACATTGAAACCTACGATCGAAATAGAAAATTCTTATGTGGTAGCATTGTGGCTGAACGATCTCGACCTTTGTTTTTTACCGATCGCCATGTAATGGTGAATGAGTTTCGTAAAAAGAAGTATGAAAATACATGGGTATTCGCCACTAACTTAGGCTTCGATTTTGCTGGACTATTTACTGAAGCTGATCGTCAAAAATTTGTACCTTTGTTTCGTGGAAGTAACCCGCTATTTTTTAAAGCCTTTCTACATAAAGGAGAGTTTTATATTCATCGTCAGGAGAAACGTGATTCTCAGATTACTTTTTTAGATACTATGAACTACGCCCATTTAAGTGTAGAGAAGCTAGGTAAAATTGTTAATCTTCCAAAATTAACAAAGCCTGATTTCTTGGGATGTAAGCCTAAGAATGAAGCGGAATGGGAAATAATTAAAAATTATAATATTCGTGATTCTGAAACCACTTTAAAGGCATCACGATTTTTGATAAATTCTTTTCAAGAACTAGGAGCATCAGCTAAAATTACCATAGGCTCGACGACTATGAGCCTATGGAGAAATCAATATCTTAAAGAAACGTATTTTGGTATGCCTGAGTATGCTATGATTAAAATGTTTAATGGTTATTACGGTGGTCGAACTGAAGCATTCGGGCGTGGATTTTTTAGGGACTATAATTACTACGATATTAATTCTTTATACCCGTCTGTTATGCTTAATGATTTTCCTGATCCAAATTCCTTACGGCATACACGAAAACCAATACTGGATTATATAGAATTATTTGAGGGTATGAGTTACGTAAAAATTACAACTAACTATGATATGCGTTATCCTTTATTACCTATGCGAACAAAAGTTAAATTATTATTTCCTGTTGGATCGTTTAAAGGATGGTACACACACGTAGAATTACGTGAAGCCCAGAAGTACGGCTATAAAATTCAAGAGATTTATAATACGTATTATTTTAAAAAGACGTGTAGACCATTCGATGAATTCGTTTATGATATGTACGATAAACGGCGTGAATACCAAAAAGAAAATAATCCTATGGAGATGGTGGTTAAATTATTGCTAAATGGATTGTATGGAAAATTTGGTCAGAAGTTTTTAGAGCGTGATAATATTCTGCCTGAGGCAATGATAACAATTAAATGGATAGAAGAAAATATTAATTCAACATTCGATAAAATAGGTGATAGTAATTATTATCTGATTAAATCAAAAGTACGACCAGCCGTATTTTGTAATCCTGTTTGGGCTGCGTACATTACAGCATATGCCCGATTAAAATTATATGATTTAATTCGATTATGTAATCCTATTTATTGTGATACTGATTCGATAATTACAAAAAAGACATTGCCAACATCAAGCAGACTAGGAAAATTAAAACTTGAATATAGAATTAAAGAAGGAATAATCGTACGACCTAAGTTTTATTTCTTTAAACCATATCATAAAGACGCTCAGGTTAAGATCAAAGGCGTAGGTACTAAAATTACTGAAGAAAAATTTAAGCGTATGATGATCGACCCTAGAATTCGTTATAAGAAATTCGCAAAGCATCGAGAATCATTACGTCGTGGCTTCCAGATAAACGAAATACTAGACATAGAAAAGGTTTTGCAGTTAGAAGATACTAAGCGACATTGGGATAGAGAATTTAATCATGAAGAATTACATTTCAGTAAGGCTATTGATTTACAGAAACAAGAAGAAATACCGTTTATGATTGAAGTAGATTCTGAGTAATACATATCTTTATATAGTGGTACATTCTTTATACTACGTACTATGGATAAATTAGATGTTAATACCATCATGGAAGATTTTGGTGGGTCGTCGTGTGATGTAAATAAATGTGTAGAAATATCCTTAAAAATTATTTCTTTAATACAGGAAAATCATGCTAGTAATATAGAATGTGATTTAATTTTACTATTGGTTAAAGATTATAATAATTATAAACTTATTAATAGTTTAATTAAAAAACGTAAGGATGAAAATGGATAATGATATTATGAAATCTGACGGTTTTGATGATAATGTAATGGATGCTATATATTCTTTAAAAACCGCAATAAATAATGTTAAAAATAAGAATGATTTACAAGCGCATATCGGTGCTTGTATAATGGGTTTATTACGATATTGTTTAGATGATAAATATAGTAGAGGTCGATTAATGTCATATGTAAATAAAACATTAATAGATAAAGATTTAATCGACGGCGAATATATTGAACAGGAACATGGGCGTTGAATGTATTGTTAAAGTTGTGCGAGTAGGCAATTCTAAACGTCTTAATTTTAAGGATAAGCAAATATGGAATCAATTAAAGTTGAAAGTTAAAGACGAAATGATTATTGAGATTAAGGAAATGGATCAGGTGGTACCAGAATGAAAAATGAATTAATTATTATAAATAAAATTGATAAAAAGTTACAAGAAAAACGAGATAAAAATGTTTTTCCTTTAGCTGCGCTTCATCGAAAAGAATTAAGACAATTACGTGATTCTAATATTGGTAATTTAAGAGATCGTCTAAAAACTATTAAAGAACTTAAGAAAGAAGAATATATTAAAAAATATTCTGATTCTATTAAAAAAGGGTTTACTGATATGCAAAATATTTGTGATAGTTTAAATAAAGACTGGAAGGAAAGAATACAAATAATTCAAAAATTATTACAGGATAGAAAGGATTTAGAAGATAAATCAAATGTAATTCATTTAAAATTAAATACTGATTATTCAGATATATGTGAATTAAAAAAATTAGAAGAACATCAACGAGAATTTTATTATAACGAAAAGGAACTTATTAAAGAAATAGGATCGGAAGGGTTTGAAAATAAATTCTCTAAAGCTTTTGATGAAGTTACCAAACGAATAGATAATATTCACGAAAAATATGAAGAGGCTATAAATTTTGGTGATCTTGAAATTGTTAAAGAACTATATTATATAATGAAAAAAGCCGATGGGTTTTTTGTTCAGATTAGTAATTTAAAGGTTTAAAATGGATATAGATAAAATAAGTATGCCTGTGGACAAAGCAAAAGAAGAGTGGAAGCGATACAACGATTTATTAAAAGGTCGTCGAGATAAATTTCTACAGGATATGAAAAAATCTATGTTCGAATTAAAACAGGGGCGAGAATTAATCGATATTTATAAAGTAATTGAAAAAGCTGGTGTCAATAAAGAGTTACAGCCGAAACTTGCTATTGCTCGGGCAGATTGGAAAGAAGTTTATTTTGTAAAACAAGATACTGGTCGTGGTTTCTTTAGTCATGATACCTTTTGGGATCGTTCAAAAGGTTTTGTTGATATACCTGCAAACATTTTTCAGCATTGGGTTAGAGAAAAAAAGACTGTTACTTATAAAGACGGTTCCACGGATCAAGCTGATACTTGGCAAATTGAAAATAAGGAATTAAAAACTAAAGTTCCTATTATCCCGTCTCATTTGATGCCTGATAATGATTTAAAAGATTATTATATTTTATGGGAAGTCGATGTTTGGGAAAATTCTGTCCCTAAACAAGATGATCCGATATTATTAAAAAGAATTACAGAAAATTTATTTGTAATACTTGGTGCATGGGAAGTTACTGAATTAGAACAATCAATAATTTCGGGATTATGAAACAATTAGATGAAGCTGAATATCATTTAAAGAATGCTAAAATTATAGTAGAAGAAATCATGGGTGATTTAAAAAATGGACCAAAAAATTAAGTTAAAAGTACATGAACAATCTTTAGATTATAAAATACCTGTTCCAAAAAGACTGTTAGATAGTGGTTTTGATCTTACTGATGCAACAATAGAAATTAGATTTAAAAATGGTGAATATCAATATATACCTAGATCATATACATTCTGTCATGATGTAGCATTATGTGTAGAAGAATTACAGGCAATAATTGATGAATTAAATAAATTAAATAAAGAATGAAAACGCAGCAAGTACTTAATTGGACATTGGAAAAACAAAGCTTAGAGGAACAGATCAGAAAAAACGGTAATACTCGTTTGTTGTTGTCCAATGAAATAAAATCTTTGGCAGCAAAACGACATTTAATTCAGGTAAAAATAGATACTGAAATTAAAGGGTGGGGTAAATGATGTTGTCATTATACGAAAAAATTATTATAAGTGTTCTATTTATATCAATGTCATTCTTTTTTCTATTTGGATTAATTACAAGTAGTTTTATATTATCTTTAATATGGTTTTCAGTATTATTATGTTTAGGATTAATTCATTTTGGATTGATAGCTGACGATATGATAATCAAAAGGTGCGGTACATGAGATTTGGATTAATATTAAATGTATCGTCGGTATTGACTGTTATTTATGCCGTATATTTGCTTTTTACAGATGAATCACTTAAATGGGGTATATTTATGATTGTAGCAGCTTTATTTTTGGTTCTAGCTGATTTGGACGATATACAATATGATATTAAATTAATTAAAGATGGTGATATTCCAAACAGGAAATAAAAAGTTATTTAATTATGGTTTCACAGGTTGGCACCTAGACCTATCTGAGAACGGAGTACATAACATGAAAATAAAGGCAGGAAAGTCCGTCGTTTTACCTGACGGCAAACATGAAGGAAAGATAACAGGCGTAGTTTATAGGGATGATCCTTATGAGTACACCGACATAGAGATAGAAGAAAACAAGAAGCAACTAAAAATAAAGTATGGCTGCCCAAGTGACATTAAAGTGGATGATGAAGGCAATGCTAAAACTAAACTGGCTCGGCTCTTGGGTTTGTTTACTGAAGTGAAACAGGATGGTGAATATGATCCTGAAGAAATCTTAGTCGGGAAAAAAGTTTCATTCCAAACTTTGACTAAGAAAACAGACAAAGGTGAATTCAGTAACGTTGTTTCTGATTCAGTTAAGTCTATGGAGTAATAATATGCAAGAGCAGAAACTAACGTTAGTAGTTGATAAAAAGGTTAAAGACATTGAAAATCTTACTCCTCAAAGTGATGTCGTTACAGTACACCAGCAATCTGAATTAGGGGAAGTAATTGACAAGGCTTTTCAAAACAGCGATGTATTTGATGAAAAGGCTAATATGTCTACTATTGATTTTTGGAGTAGAATACCGCCTATCGTCGAGCCTTTTATCAATAAGCTAGAGTCGGCTTCTGCTCTTAATGTTATTCCTAGAAGCGCAGCAATTATAACAAGAGTAGCAAAAAGAAATTTTGTCAGTCGTGACGGTCAGGGACGTAAAGAAGCAGTACAGATCATAGCGGGTAAGCGTGATCTGGAAATAGAAACACAGGGCTTTGGTGGTCGTATGGCTAACTGGCTAACATCTAGATTTAAACGTCAAGAAGGTCAGCCATAATGATAAAATATAAGCTTATAGAACATGTCATTATAACATTTATATTATCTTGGTTGGCATCTGTTGGTGTATTAGTTTTATATGTTGCACTTCTTGGATATAATATTTGGATTGGATTAGCTGGAGTTAATCTGATTACAATGATGATTGTATATATGACGATGTATAAATAAAATGTTTCATGTAGAATTAACAGCATTTGAAAGAATAGTCGTTTATTTAGTTATGTCACTGATTGGTTTGTTTGGTATTTATATTGTTTTTATAATTATTGACATGATAAAAAATCGCTCAAATAAAAAAGCGATTAAAAAAGTAAAACCTAAAGAAAAAATTAAATCAATAAAACATATTGCATCAAAACAAGTTAAAAAAGAAACTGATTCTATTATTAAAAAAGCTGTATTATTCAAAAAGCCTAAACTGTTCGATCCTTTAAGTTGGACATCGTTAAAATTATGGAAGAATTTTATTATGGATCGATTAAAACTTCATAAAACTGTTCTTATTCACATGGAATTAAATAATGGTAATTGGCGTTCATTTTTGGTCGTTCCTGAAGACGGTGGTTTTAGATACGGCAAAAATTTTTACAGTCTTGATCCTGATCCAGATATGAAAGTCTATAATATGGATGCCAAGCATTATCAATATTGGTTTCATGAAGCATATAGTTTACCTATTAAATATAAGTTACCCGTTCAAGATGTACAAAAGTTATTTACCGTGGGTGAACCTAAAGAAATTGAATTAAGTACGAACCCGTCGGTATTGAGAAAATTAATCGACTCAGATATGGCGGAAGGCGTTTTATCAGGAACAGAATTACACGCATTCTTTAAGCGTGTTCAGGTTATGATATTTATTGTAATGATTATTGTTGCATTAATCTTTATGTTTGTATTATGGCAATCAGGAGTATTAGATAATCTAGCACAGATAGGTAAGGGATAAATAGAATGGATCAATATGCGAAACACAGGGTTTCACAGCCCGAATATCGTGACCTAAAGCTGGTATGCCCATGTCACCCCCGTAAGCTGTGTAAAGTCTTGGACGCAAGTTATTGATTCATTACATATATAATGGCACTTGATTTAAGTAAGTATATTGACGATCTTTATAATGTAATGATAGATTTCGATAATAAAAATTATTTTTATTATTTGATCTTTGGCATAATTGGATTAGTTATTTATTTGATATTTTTTAGATAATGTTAAACGAAAATCAATCATTGGCAATAATTATAGGTTTTATATTTTTATTAGGTTGTTGGTGTGGTTATCTTTTTAATAATTTAATCAAAAATGTTGACAGATAAAGAAATTAAAGAAAGAAGATATGGTTTTTATCTTGGACTATTTACTGGATTAATCATTGGTATGTTGGTTCCGTTATTTGTATCAGGGTGGATAAATTAAAATTCTACCAAAAATAATGGATGGGTCAGGAAGGCTGGGTTTGATTCCCATGAAGTTCGAATCTTCACCATTCAATCATAATGGATATATATAATTTTCATCATAAAATACATCTTGGTAGAGCATGGATAAAGCATGAGAAAGATTTTCCTAAGCATAGATTAGGTTTAACTAAAAAAGATATAAAAGGAAAAATTGTTTTGGAAGTGGGCTGCGGGGCAGGAAATTATTTACAATATTATTCTAAATTTAAACCCAAAATATTATATGGAATTGACAGTAGTGTAGAAGCTATTAAACAGTGTAATATTAAATTCCATAAAAATTTTAGAATATATCCGATGCGATTAAATGTCTTTGACTTATCAAAATACTTCAACAGGAATTACTTTGATATTATTTATTCTACTGGAGTTTTGCACCATACAGGCAATACAGAAAAAGTATTCAAAAGCTTAATACCTTTTCTCAAAAAAGGCGGGATCATTTCAATCTGCGTCTACGAGAAAAGAAACTATGACCTGACATTATCACTCTGGAGAAAAGTTACGGTGAAATTACCACATCAAATAGTATATGTGCTGTCATTAGCCCTCACGCCGTTTTCATACCTCTTCAAATACATTAAGCCTTTGGCAATATTTCAGTATTTCATTCCTGTTCCTATTATTGAAAAGGATGATTTTCAGTATATATGGAGTTGTATTTTTGATGATCTCACCGTAGAACATTTACAAACGCATACTGTTCCTGAAGTATTCAAATGGTTTAAAGATATGGGATTAAAAGAAATAGAAATACTAGAACCAAGTGTATCAATTAAGGGTATTTTATTGGATTAAGGCATGATAAAACAATAATGACATAGCCAAGAAAAACATAAGTATACCGGCAAATCCTAAGCAAACGCCTACAAAGAAACTCATGGATAATAATAAAAATCCACCAAAGACACCTATGAAGGCAATTTTAAACTGTAATGCAATCACGCTTAATGCAAGGGCTAGTACAATAAAGAAAATAAATAATACTGTTCTTGGAAGTGTATCAACTGGACAACTATTTAAATCAAATTCGTTTTTTAATTCTTGGATAATGCTAATTGAAAATATTCGTGTTTCTGAGAATGCTTGATTAGTATCAGTACAGTTTACAAACCATTCTATCGTTTCTGATTCATTAAAGAAGTTACCAAAGACAAATTCTTCAGTTGTTATATTTGATGTATTTGTAATTATATTATCTATCGAAAGTGAACAAATATTATCTAGAGTGCTTATATTAAATATAAAATCTATATTTACTGAATTAAATGTGGTAAATATTGAATTATTTGATGGATCAAGTAATGTTATATTTAATAGAAATGGTAATGTCTCTAGTATATCAAATGTAAAATTATTAGATGCAAAGCTTGACTGCGATGCGTTATCAAATGATTCACAATTCCATAATATAGTATTATTAAAAGAAAATGTTTTATTAAACTGCGCTGTTGCTGATAAGCCTGACACGAAAGAAGTTTCGTTTAATACAAAATTTCCAGAAGCATTATGAAACAATGAAATATTTGTTAATTGGTTATCATCTATAGCGGTACAAAATATTGAAGTATTTGTAGTATTTAATATTTCTAAATCTAATGGATTGTTTAAAGTTATTGCAGGGGGATTATCTACTATGCTTACAAATGATTCAAATGATTGTATTTCTGTTATTAAGTATGACACATTAGTCAGTGTCAATGTTTGCAGCGACCCACTGGCTAAATTAATAAATACAGTGACATTATGGAATCCTGTTGTTAATCCAGTTAGTCTATTAAGTTTTCCTATAATAAATTCATCTTCACTTCCATCTAGTGTAGCATTTCCTATTGTCAAGTTTATTGATTTATCAATTTCTATAAAAATAGAAACGTCTCTTTTTGATCCGCCTGATTTTGTAATTGGTGAACTAAATAATGAAACAAAAGTGGCGTTTTCTGTTATATTAATCGTATTGTTGATAATGGCGATAAACCCATCCGCCGACGTCAAAGAAACTGTATCAATAACTGTAAATGATGATGTATTATCTCCTGAATCTGATCGCTCAATAAATTCCAATTCGCCATTAAAAGTAACAGTATCGCCGTTTGACATTAATCCTTGAATTGATACATTATGCGTTCCTATCGAAGTATTAAAGAACCATACTTGGACAAAATAACCTAAATCCCCTACTATTGAAGAAAACACGGGGTATAATCCTGATGGTTGTCCATCAAATAAAATTCTATGTGACGTTGTTGTCGATGCTGAAGGGTTTATTGTCCCATGAAGAAATGTAGCTGTTCTGCCACTCGGTAAAAAAGTTTCAAATGTTGTATTAAATAAATCAACAAAATCCGTACCGCTTGTAGTAAATGAAACAGATTCGATTTGATGGTTTATATCAGTCAAATTTACTGTCTTATAATTTCTGACAGCGAGAATAATCGCAGCACTATTTAATACATCTTGAGTTACTCTATGTTCTATTGATACATTATGCAAACCTGACGAAATGTTAAAATCAAATCCTTTTAAATAAATAGAGGCAGAATCGCCACCTTCCAAACTAATAGTTACATTATCAATTTCTATTCCATCGAGTAGCATTCTCCAATCAAACGGTGTCGGTGTCGCTGATCCTGATACCTGTTTCGCTGATATAGAGGCATCAATAGCAATATCGGATAAAACTGTTAAATTAAATATTCCTGATCCTATTTCCACATATGATATTGATGATGTTTCAGCATCAGGGAAAGTAAAGGTTGTTCCTAATTGAATTAAATCTTCTAGACCTGAGGCAAACAATGAGGGTAATACTAATAAAAAGATAAATAAACTTAAATATAATTTTTTCATGTTAGCCTACAAGTGGAATATATGTTATCAATAGTAAAAAAGCGTGAATTCTAAATATAACAAAAAATAAATCTATCCAAAACGGCAGATCGCCAAACGTCCAGAAAAACATCTTTAAGACACTGAATACAATATCAAATGCGTTTACATCTGAGGCTGAAGCGGTATCTTCAGCACTGTCGCTTAATTGATCTGTATCAAATTGAGTTACAGGTTCATTAAAAGAAGCCTGAATAAATGGAAGAAATGTCCCTAAACTTACAAATATAAGTAGATATAAGAATAAAAAACTTTCTCGGGTCGATCCTTTTTTGTTTTTGAATAGGTCGTTTTTCATGTTTCATATTGTATGTGCTTGTACATTATGCAGGTGAAGCAGCCATTCTCCTAAATACTAATGCTAAACCTGCTATTACAATAACAGTTATGCTGATTACAATTCCTATACTTAAAAATGTAAGTACAGTACCAATTATCAATAAAATCACTTGAACTAATGCTATAATACCAAAAAGGCTTAGTATATCAGCACCAGATTTTTGAACGCCTTGACCAAACATAACTATAGCAACAATAAACATAAAGAACAGCCAAACAAGTGACGGCGATAAGTTAGTTACCTCTGATATTGTAGTTACGGCTGAAGTTGCTGAATTATTAGATGGTATATCTGTTCCAGTTATAAATGGATCGACAGTTACATTAACGGCTGCAAAGTTTAGTAATGTTGTGCATTCACCAAACTCTACACCCTGCCCAGAAACGGAATAGCTCAAGTCTATTATATCAGGACTTAAAGGGTTTTCAACGTCTTTACCGACGACACGCAATGTTGCGCTTCCAACGGTTTCATTAGCAACAAACGCAAATGAAAATGTAGTTCCTGAACTGGCATTTCCTGATGATTCAGCCATTTCGTTTTCCAATCCGAAATAAGTAGTAGCATTTGCATTTACATTATCGCCGTCAAAATCTGTAACTTGCACCTGAACATTTACTGTAGTATTTATTTTCCATGTAGAATCCAAGCACGGATTAATAAATATTTGAGTGATGTTAGCTGGTGAATTTGAAAAACCATCATCAAAATAAAATAAGTTAGTTAAGGACAATCCTAAAAGATCGTCTCGCCCGACCTTTTCAACATCTGCGGGAACAACGGCGATATTTTCCTGACCCAATACATTACTTATATTGAATATCAAATCTATATCACAGTTACCAGTTATCGCAGAGCATGAGCCAAAATCCAAATTAAATACTCCGTAACTATTTATAAGTTCATCTGTGTTTGGCGCATCAACAGACGACATATCGCCTGAATGAGAGATTACATTCTGGAATTCGTATTGTTCAGTTATATTATAATGAATATCATCGAATTTATATTGTAAATTATCAAATAAACCGATTGAATCTGTTAAGGATGCGCAAAGAACATTCATTCTGCCTAATACAGAAGAATAACCAACAACACATGAACTGAATCCTTCATTATCTGCTTTTAAAACATTACTAATGATTGTTCCGTCAGCATCGGCTATCGCTGGAAATGTATCTATAGTACCGCCAGCACTGTCATAAGCCCTCATGTTAAATTCATCAGCATCAATGTTAAATCCTATCATGGTTTCAAGTCCATTACCGGCAGCCCCATCTAAATTAGAAACTAATGGAGACGTAAAAAATTTGCCTTGATCTGATGTACAAGAATCAAGCGACGGTGAAAAATCGAAAAGCGTTTGTGAAATTTGTTGTTCTTCGGTTGCTATTAAAGTATTTTTATCAGCATCAACATAGAATATTTGTAAAACTTCTGCTACTCCAGTACCCCGAAGTGCTATAGCGTTCATTATATATTCATCTGTCCCATCATTATCATAATCTGCAACTGTAATATGCCTAATTTTACTTAAGCAATATCCACTAAATGAACCATCTAACACTAAGGCAGTACCCCTAGTTGAAGAATTAAAAGGAGTAGCTTGAACATTAGAACTACCGCCCTCTGTATTATCAAAAGCATGGAATACCATGCAATCATCTGTACCTCTACAAGCAACCATCCCCTCACCACCTGTTACACCAGTCCCATAACTAGCGACTACGAAAGTTTGTTGTATTCCTAGAGCAGTCCCATTCCAGTCTATAACATCAACAGAACCAGAAAAATCACTAAAACCTATAATTTCTTTTCGCCCATCACCATCTATATCAAATAATATAAAATATGGTGTCCCTGTTATTCCAGCTACTATAATGGAATCTAAAATTGTTAAATCTTTTGTATTGTATAATTCATAAGCGTTACCATCATTCACAACTATTTCATTGATACCATCGCCGTCTAAATCCCCTACCAATGGAATATGCCTCGGTGTGGATATAGATCGAGAAGCGAATGATGCGCCTACAGTTTGCGCATTAAAAAATCCTGTTCCTTCATCATAAGAAGAATCATTTCCGCCTGAAGCTAAATAATCCGTGTCAGCATTGACTATAAAAATACTTAAAAGAAATATAATAAATAAGGTCGCACATTTCATTTTATTTTTTACCCATAGTTTTTAATGCTTGATTAGCAATAGTCAAGAAAATTAAAACTGCTAATACTGGAAGTGCCAAGCCTAAAATACCTCTTGTAGTTGCATCTAAAATTGGCGGTGTTGGTGTCGCAACAACAAAGCACGTAAAACCCGATTGAATTTCGTTTGTATGTAAATCTTCTGCAAAGTATGTCCCGCATACGGTTTCTCCCGCCCCCGCAGTAATTGTTTTTAACACACCGAATGTATCTGACACGCCTGAAATAACAACCGGAGAATCATTTACAAACACACCAGTGTCATTAAAAGAAAACGTCAATAATGATAATCCGATATTGTCTGTGATATTTGCATTGAATGTTACCGAGCCACCTGGAAAGGTATCGTTACTACCATCATTACCTATTCCTGTAAAAACAGGATTTACATTATCAAAAGAAAATGTGATGCTTTGATCGGAGGATGCGCCAGCACTATCATTACCAAATACTCTGATCGTATGATTTCCAGATGTGGATAACGATAATGATTCAATAATATTAACGGTAGCTTCTGCGATGCTTGTATTTATGCTAGTGAATATTTCAGTACCTACAGGATCAGTAACATTAACGATCACAGTATCAAGATTAACATTATTGACCGTGACATTCATTACGATATTAACATTTGTCAGGGTTGTATTTGCAGCAACAGGAAATATAAAATTTATAATGACGTTGGTTATATCATACGTCCACTGAAATGTTTCGGAATCACTTGAATTTCCAATAGCATTAGCTGCAATGACATTCCAAAAATACGTGCCCTCATCCGAGGTTGCATTAGCCTGACAGGTTAGATCAGTTGTCTCGCATATCACATTTACTGGATCAGAATTATTAAAATCATGGGATACAAAATAATTAGTTGCACCTGTAGTATTCGCCCATGTTAATGTTTGGTTCATTGATGATATAGTTGTATTTAATGGTGAAATTAATACAGGTGGTTGAACAGGTAATAATTGTTGTTCACCAACTATTATATTGCTTTGTGGGAAATATCCCATAACTCGTTCAGCATCCGATCCATTCCATATAACCATATTATCCATTATTCCATTTGCTACTGTAGAACCTGATCTAGCTGTAATAAAAAATGATGATGTGTAATCAAAAGACGATACGCCCTGGTGATCAGAAAAATTAATTTGCGTTTGGTTTCTTACATCTACAAAAACCTGATTTACATCTGGAAGTAATTTAGTTGTATAACTAAAAGTTGCTCCGGTTTCTGGAAAATCACCAACTGGATTACTGGTGCCATTATTAAAAAAAACTAAATTTGTACCACCACTCTGACTTAATATTGTATCTTTTATACTTGTTCCTGTATCTGCAAAAGCCCATTTCCAATCCTTTAAACTAACTTCAGCTAAGCCATCAGCAATAAAGGCACTAAATGTTGTATTATCTAAACACCCACTCACATCTAAACTATCAAATAAATCCTGTGTGTCTAATCGCCCTCTATTATTATTAATAGACATACCGTTAGTTCCTGTCCATGATGTACTACAAGCCGAATAATCAGGAACGTGACCGCTTATAAATCCATCAGGATCAGTGAATGAATCCCAAACTGTTACTTGAGTTTTTTCCAACGGATCGGTAGGAGCAGAAGTGTTATAATATATGCTGTATATTAAATTAGTGCCACCTGTATGAGTTTCGTCTGTCATAAAACCTATAGTAGCAAACGTGCTATTATCGCTAACCAAAACAGTAAATGTATTTATGCTGAAATTTGAATCGGTGTCTTGGTTGCATGGTTCGTTATCCATTCTCAGTTCATTTTTAGCGTTAGACACTATATTCAAACCAGTTATATTAACGCCTACAATACTTTGATTTCCAAGATTTATAGACGATGCAAGAGAATCTATAGTTACATTTCTGCATGTTGTCCAAGCAATATCGGGACTGGCAGCATAAGCAGAAAAAACTAATAAAATCATCCCTATTATATATAGTATTGATTTTTTCATGATAATGCTAGAGCAATTAATCGAATTGCGACTACACCTATGGCTATAAATATCGGAATAAAAATAATAAAACTTACAAGTCTTGAACGAAGTATTGAACCGAGTTGGGCTTTTTTGTTTAATATCATTTTTAAAATAAAAAATCGTCTTGTCTACGTGATTGACGTTTTTTAACTTTTGTTCTTGGTTTTTGTTGTAATGATTTAGTTACTGATTTTCGAGCTAATGCCAAACCCTGTTTAGCTAAAATGGCACCTTCTCTTTTTAAAGCAGTTTTAAATCTACCACCGAAAGTAGTTTGATCTAATTCTTTTTGTAAATTATTTTCTCGTTGTTTTAGATTAGCAAGTTGTGTTCGTTCTCTGTTAATTTCATCTACAATAGCCTGTTTACGTCGCATCTTTAATTCTTGAATAGATCGTCTTTCATCACCAACTTTTCTACGTTCACGCAATGTTTCTTCTAAACGCTCCAATTTAACCTCTTCTCGTTTACGTATTTTTTCCAGTTTTTCTTCTTGTCGTCTCAATCTAGCCTCCCTGAATTCAGATAATAAACTCTGTTTTTTAGGATTGTCAGGTTGAGAATCTAAAAAATCAGGGGTTTTATCTTTATCAGAATCTTTTAATTTTTTAAATTCTTCAGGAGCATCTCGTTTTAAATCGCTCGCTACATCTTCACTTCTAGTTTTACTTAAAACAAGATTTGAACCGAGATTATTACTACCTCTATTCATTCGTGCAAAAACAGCTTTTTGCTGTTTTCTTGGCATCTGTCTAACTTTTAAATGTGGCATCTTATTTACCTTGTTGGAATTTGTATTTTTGAAATTTCTGTAAATTCACATCGTTCTTTTGCAGATAGATTTCTTCTGCCTAATTGTGCGGTAGCCCTGTTTTGGGCTAATATTAAAGCCCGTCGTTCTCGTAACGTTAATCCATTCCTTCTCAATGTTCGTATAGACTTACGGAATGCAGCAGGGTTTTTAATACTTATTATTCGTGCTAGTCTTTTGCTTCTTGGCGGAAAAAATAAAGTTCTTTGTCGGCGTGGTTGCTTGTTTGTATGACCACTTTGTTGATCATTATTTATGTGACCACTTCTTTCAGTATTTAAAACAAGATTTGAACCGAGATTATTACTACCTCTATTCATTCGTGCAAAAACAGCCTTTTGCTGTTTTCTTGGCATCTGTCTAACTCTTAAATGTGGCATTATAGATCACCCTTTAAAGTATCAGGGGAACACATCGTCAGGAAGCGACCTTGTTTCCCGTTGGATTGTTGCTCCCCATGATTATTAGATTGATAAGAATAATTAGAAGTAATTTTTAAAAATTTTGCTTTCATTCGGTCGCTGAAAGTATTAAAAAAGTAAAAATACGGGGATTAACCCCCGTAAAAAACTTTTTTAGATTTATCTACGTCCACCTAATCCGCCTGATAAGTCTTGGAACACTCTAGCTAGGATAACGGCAGCTATGATTACGAATAGAATACCACCACCAGCGAAAAGCGTAAATAGACCACCTTGAGCAGAAAGGTTATCCCCAGCAGTCGTCACTAGCGGTAGTACAACAGTCACAATCTGGAATAGAATAACAATTCCAATTAATGCGAAACCTGCACGAACAGCACTAGAAATACCAGCTTGAACCTGAGCCATTTTAGTTCCCATAAGCAGAACTTTAGACTCAAGAATCTCGATAACCTTAGCTTTCAATGATTTTTTCACTCGCAGCACCTCCTTTGTCTCGATATTATTGAAATAGAATGTACATTGACCGAAAACTATATAAAGGTCACTGGTATACACTTTACACTACCAGTACATTATCTGTACAATGGCTAAAAAATTCTATCGTTACCCTGTATCAGAGGCTACAAATGATCTAGCTATACAAGTTGAAGCATTAATCAGAGAAGTAGATCAATTACATAAAGACGATATTGTTACAAAAGATACGCTTATCCGTCGAGCCTTTAGATTTTTTGTTAAGGGTACGAAATATGAGGATGTAAATGACACTGAACACGACGATAGACTTTAGTAATTTATTAAATCATAATACATTTGGAACTACATCTATACAGGAATGCCGTGATTGGTGCGTTCAGGAACATTTTATAATTAATTTTTGGCATATAAAATTTTTAACGACCGCTTTAATAATTTTATTGATAACACATTACGTTATTGAATATAAAGATTTTCTATATGAAAAAACTCCAAAATTAATATGGTTATGGGGCATGATTATAAGGCAAGGAGCGATGACATCAGCATTATTGATCATAGCTTTTTTGGTTTGGAATTTACATTTGTTAGGAAAAATAGATTTACCATTTTTAAAGTAATTGAATGTACGGACAATATATGCGCCAATGTGATAATTGTTTATGTATTTTTCACACCCCATGTAAAAACGCACGAATTTGTAGAGCCTGTCAAAAAAGAAGATGATAAATCCAGCTTCTAAATCCACGAAAGACTTTCCGTTCTCACACCCTAAGTATTGCGGAGAATGTCGTAAATTATTAAAAAATAATGAAAAAGCTTATAGAATTGGTTATGCTGGAAAAAAGAAAAGAGTTTGTGGCGATTGTTTTGATAAATATGGGGCTGATAAATGATACATTTATTTCTTGGTAAGTTAGGATCAGGCAAAACACTTCATGCAGTACGACAAATGTATGAAGATCAGGATTATATAAAAACGTATTCTAATATTATTACTAAAAAATTAAAAAATAATTGCCTTATCAATTCAGATATGATTATTAAAAAAGTATTAGTAGATACAAAAAGAAAACGTGATGGTACGGAAGTGCCAGTTTATGAATATAAGTTAAATAGAGAATTCTGGATTAAGTTAGAAAATGAGCCATTGAATGTAATAATTGATGAAGCACATGAAATTTTTAACGCTCGTCGGAGTTTTTCAAATATTAATAAAATTTTTTCATCATATCTTAGTTTGTTACGTAGGGTTGTTGGTAATCGTGATGGTACAGTTTACGGTCGATTAACATTAATTTCTCAATTATCACGACGGCTTGATATTATTGGTCGTGAAATGTGCAACTCGATTTATTATCATATAGGGCATTACATAAAGCAATGTAGAAAATGTAAATTGACATGGCAAGAAAATTCTGAAATACCTGAACCAATATATAAATGTCCTCAATGTAATCACCCATATTTAATTAAATATAATCATGTAATTCAAGTTTATAAATTTAAAAGTCTGAATGATTTTGAAATGTGGCAGCAAACAGGTCAGAAATTTTGGTACGGTCAAATATATATAAAGAATTGTGAAAAAATATTTCCGCTTTATAAGACGATGCAATGGGATAATTTATTTGACGATCTCTATTAATATCTTGTTAAACATTTTAACTCTAAATCATTGATAGGCGAATTAATTAAACTATTAAATTCTACTTGATCTAAACCTTCACCGTATAACATCAGTAACATAAAAACCTTTTCTACCAATAACGTACATTTCTTTAGTTTGTTTTAATTGATTTTTATTCATCATGTCAGCCCTGATAAGCTTTATAGACGCCATTTACTGACGACGAGTCTAAACGCCGACTGACTTTACGTCTGTTCAATCCCATGTCTGGGTGTGCTTATTCAGATTTGCTGCGAATAAATTACATATAAAACTATATATAAAGATTATTGTGATCTACTTTTGTTTTAAAATTTTTGTTATTCCCTGTTGTCCAAATCCAGTAGATTTAATACCTTCATGCCCACAACCTGTTTTTATACAATTCAAAACAGAACAACATGGCAATACATCAACAACACTAAATTTGTTTTTCTCATCACCATCAAATTTCCCTATAACTTTATGTATTTCAAAAGTTATTACAAGATCGCCTTTCTTTAGAGTTTGTGGTTTTGAATTAAATCTAATTTCCATTTTACCGTTCTTGATGTAACCGTCTTTCTCTAATTTATTTGTTATAATTTTATGATAATACTCACGTCCTTTTTCCGTTAAATATCCTCGGTCAGATAATCTTTTCTTTTTCATTTTCTTATCTCTTTAGGTTTTGGATCATCACATTCTTTAAAAATATTGTTTACACTTCGGACATGATTTAGGCTTCTCTTTTCGTGCCTTCCAAATATATTTACAAAATCTACACGTCATTTTCGATTCTTGATTCCACGTTGAATAGCTTTTTTATGTTTAGCAGTCATTACATACTTATTTTTCTTTATATATTTTCTTTTAGAAATAAGAATACCACGCTTTTGAAATTCTAACAATACCTTAACGTCCTCTAGCCTAGCTTTACTTAAATCTATTTCATATTTCATTTTAGTCGCTCCCTATCACGTCTTTAATGCCTTTTCATATAATCCAATTATTCTACTCCAAAACATAGAATCGATAATCATATTATTATCGGCGTATTTTTTAATAGCATCTTTAGCAGCTTGTCGATAATTACTTTCATCGATATTTTTATCAGTCATATTATACCTTTAATTTTTTAACTATAGCCTCACAATTCGATCTATGTTGAGAACCTCTACCAAACAAATTTAAAGTAACGACATTTAATTTAACAGCTATTAGACTAGAAATATCCAAACCACTTAATCCTTTAGCTTCTTTAATTGACTTACCATTATTATCCCATAAAGCCAATCCTTTAAAATCTTGTGGATTAGCTTTAACATTATCTAATTTAGCAGTTATGCCAAAAGGCTGTAAAAAATATTCACATCCTTCTTTATTTAAAAAACCATGATGATAGTTTTCTAGTTCTTGAATTAATTGTATTTGATTTTCTTTTATCATTTATGATGAGGAAGATGATGAACTATAAAAATCTTTCGATAACTGTGGCTTTGCACATAAATACACTTTTGCACATAAATGAAAGCGTTTTGCACATAAATACATTATCCAAACTTAGAATATAGTAAAACAAGAACGAGGCTTTGCACAAAAACACTAAACTAGCCTGAGAGCAAAGTTTTTATAGAGTTCTATATTACATAGGTTTATCAGGGGTATTGCGCGTGAAATATAAAATATTCGTTCTGTCAATTTTCGCAGTCGTTTTAATGGGCTGTACACAAGAACAATTAGCTGCTCTAAATGCAACAGATATTTCTATGGAAGTATTGAAAAGTTTAGAACCAGAGTTTGAATCATTGAGAAATCAACTCGATGCCATCAATAAATCACTTTGGTTAGAATCAGAAGGGCATTATTTAGAGGTGATAAACACAATTGACAAATCAGTTGTTGAAGTTAGGGCACATCCCCCCCTCAGAAGATTCAAGTGGCTTCAATGCTGTCATTTTTACAGATGCTGAAGGACTTGATTGGTCTATAGGTACAGGATTTTCTATAAATAGTGATGGAGACATCTTAACAGCAAAACACGTTATAAATAATGCAGATGTTGTAATTGTAGCATTAAAAGATGGAAATGTTAAGAGGGTAGATAATATAATAGTTACTGATTATTCCGACGTTGCTCTTCTTAAAGTAAACTCTGGATTACCTCCCGTAAAATTCATTGAAAATGGTGTCTCTGATTTAGGTACTGATATAGGTTTCATAGGTTTTCCTTTAGGTCCAAATACAAGAACAAGCACGAAAGGGAGTATTAGTGCCGTTATTCCATACAGGTATGAGGGGGATAATTCGGATACAATAGTTTATATCATCAACTCCTTTGTAAATAAAGGGAATAGTGGTGGTCCTGTATTCTCTTTAAAAACTGGAGAAGTTGTTGGGATTATGAATGCACTTAGTGAAGAAATGAATGGAATTGCTATTTCTACAGCACTTAACAAAAATGCGTTATCTCCAGTGATATACTAATAAATTATAAACCACACGACACCGACATCTGCGTAAGCTATTTAAATACCAAGATTTAGCAGTAGTATATGGAAACAATCAGAAAAGTTGAGGAAGAGTATCAAAAATGCAAGAAATGTGATAGCATGATGCGTCATATTCTTTTTAAATAAACGTCTAGCTTGATTTAAATTAAAAGTAGTTGGCGACCACCGGCGAACAGCAACGAATCTCCCACCCATTCGTGCAACATTAAAGAACTTGCC
>LAZR01000865.1_pt1 | contig 20791 bp, 19 predicted proteins | sample 329461 | NCBI WGS metagenome assembly LAZR01 (sample SAMN03002196, study PRJNA259156) | marine sediment metagenome | biome: sea floor; feature: Hydrothermal impacted sediments; material: marine sediment; isolation source: Loki non-amplified sample from Loki's castle hydrothermal vent sediment ...
GAATTTCCTTTCCTATGCCTAAACCCATACAATCCTAACGTTCCGGCTTTTTTTCCAGTAGACATCACCATCCAAGCTGGAATAGTAATAGGAGGATCACAGGTTCTTAATTTTCCATGAACTCCATGTTCCAACATCCTCTTTATGTTAGGGCAATCATTTATAAAATCTTTAAACATTGTTTTAGGTGTAGCACAATCTAATCCAATGATTACCAGTTTTTTTTTGTTTTTATTCATTATCAAAAAGAGTTTGATTTTTATGATATTGATTGAAAAATTTTAAGAAACAAAAGGATTCTCATATTCTAAAATGACATTTGCAACCTCAGGACGCATAACTTCGGGATTCGGAGGCTCTCCTGCTTGTAATGCTGCTCTTATTTCTCTTCCCGCAAAAAAATTATGAAATTCTGGTGGATGAGGACAAATTTTATCATTAACAACAGCATTACATTTTTTACATTTTGAAAAAGATCTAAATTTTATTGGTTCAATTCCTAAATCGGGAAAATTTTCAAAAATTTTGTGGGCATCATAAGGACCATAGTAGTCCCCAACCCCCGCATGGTCTCGACCAATAATAATATGATCACAACCATAATTTTTTCGAACAATTGCATGAAAAATTGCCTCTTTTGGACCAGCATACCTCATTTCAGTTTCAAATGTACTCAAAACAACTCTATCTTTAGGATAATATTCATCAATCAAAACTTGATAAGCCCTTATAATCACCTCATCTAAGAAATCACCGACTTTTTTCTTACCAATTACGGGATTAATGAAAAGACCATCAACATATGTCAAACCTGCTTTTTGTACATATTCATGACCGAGATGAGGAGGATTTCTCGTTTGAAAAGCAACTACTCTATCCCATTTCTTTTGTTTAAATAGTACCCTAGTTTCTATAGGTTTGAGATCCAATTCTGGAAAAACTGATTTAGGTTCATTAATTATAAATATGTCCCCACCAATCAATCTTTCTTTCATGTTAAAAACAGAATCAACACCAGGATGATCTCGATCTAGTGTTCCATAAACCTTTTTAGCAAATTCCTTCTTATCATAACTATATATATCTTCTATATCCATAAGTGCAATCGGTTTTTTTGTCAGATCTGTTAATATAATCCTATCATCAACATTAAAAGATTTTGCTTTTATTTCTGAAACATCTAATACAATTGGAAAAGGCCACGCAACATTATTTTCTAAGTACATATGTTCAAGAACATATCTATAATTATTTTCGTTCATAAATCCTTCTAATGGACTAAAGACTCCAAATCCGATGTTCTTGATTATTTTTGATGTTTGAGTATTAACCTGAATTGTTTCAAATTCATCAATTTCCTTTAAGATTCTCTTTTTTTCTACTTTTGGTAAATCTTTATTAATTAAACTACCGCCATGAGGTTGTATCATCTTATTTTCCTCTATATATTGCTATTATTTTCTCTGAATATTATTGAATTTCTTAATCTATATATCCTAAATCTCTTAATCTTTGTATTACTTTATCTTCTTCTTCTTTCGTAAACGCTTGTTTAGATTGTTTCTCTTCTTCAATTGATGATAATATCTGTCTTAAAACGTAAGTAACATAACTTGATACTGAAGAAAACCCTGTACCTTTCATACGATTCTTTACTTTATCAGCAAGAGGTTTTGGTATAGATACCGTGGTATATTCAACTTTATGTTCTTCTTCATTCATAACTAGATTTTTAATATTTAATGATATTTAATTAACTATAATTAAATATAATTAAAAAAGTTAATTTTTTGGAAAAAGTAATCAAAGAATTAAAGGTTAAATTTACTACCTTTTAATTAGATCTCTTTTTATTGTTAAACATGGATAAAACAGACTTTAATTTAGTATTATCCCCCCAAAACTCCATAGGCACATAATCAGGGTAAGGATAAAATCCTAAATTTAATTTAATTCTTTTTTTCCTTCTTTTCATATGATCTTCTACAAGCTTTTAATTAAAAATTTTTTAATACTTTTTTTATAATTATAGCTACAATTCGTTGAGAGGTATTACCATCCCATTTTTCTAAAGATTGTCCTTTCTTATAAGAATTCAACAAAATTTTCTCTAAATTCATTTTTAACTTGTTAAAATCGTTTCCAATTAGTGTGTTGGTTCCTTTTTCAACTGTAATGGGTCTCTCCGTATTTTCTCTTAAAGTTAAAGTTGGTATTTTAAGATAGGATGCTTCCTCTTGTATCCCACCTGAATCTGTTATAATTAATTTGCTATTAATCATCAAATTTAAAAAATCTAAATATCCTAGTGGTTCAGTTAATATTATATTGTTTTTATTCAGTTCATTATCCAGTTTGAATTTTATCATACTTTTTCGAGTTCTTGGATGGATAGGAAAGACAATTTTAATTTTAGATTGGATAAAATTTAACTTTTCAATTATTTTTTCGAGATCTTCCCTATTATCGACATTTGATGGACGATGTATTGTTACCAATCCATAAGAACTACGGATTAAATCTAGAGTCTTATAATAATTTGTTTTTCTGGCTTTTTCTAAATTGCTAATTAGTGTGTCTATCATCATATTTCCAACAAAAAAAATTCTACTCGAATCAATTCCCTCATTTTTTAAATTAATTACCCCACTTTCTTCTGTTACAAACAAATAATCTGCAATTTGGTCAGTTAATCTCCTATTTATTTCTTCAGGCATTTTAACATCAAAACTTCTTAATCCTGCTTCAATATGTGCTAATTCTGTGAATAATTTTTTAGTTACTAAAGCACAAGCGATAGTTGAGTTAACATCACCAACAACAATAATCAATTTTGGGCTCTCTTTAATCAAGATTTTTTCAAACTCAACCATAATTTTCGCAGTTTGAACTGCATGAGATCCAGACCCAACATTTAGGAAATAATCTGGTTTATCTATCCCTAGATTATCAAAAAAGATTTTGGACATGTTATAATCATAATGTTGACCAGTATGAATTAATTTAAACTTAATTATTTGTCTTTTGAATTCATTAATCAAAGGAGCGATTTTCATAAAGTTAGGTCTTGCTCCTCCTACAATAAAAATATCTTTAGTCATTTTTTACCCCAAAGAAAAGTAAAATCTATAAATTTAATGGATCATAATATACGGGTTAATATATCATTTTTCAATTAACCTTTTTCTTTCCAATTAAGCTAGATGATAAATGAATTTCTTGTAAATAATATAAGAGTTTCAATTGTCTATAAAAGGATATTTATTGAACAAATCATTAAATAAACTTTATTTTAGTTCTAAACTCAAGATTACATTGTTATTTGCATATTGGTTGTACCTAAAACAACCATAAATCTGGAAATTAGTAAGGGTAACCTTACTAATTAAATTAATAGGTTACGTTTTTCTAATTAAATAAGATTTTAAAGTCTCTCTTTTTAAAATTGGTTGATGAGATCACACCTAATCCTAATTTAAATAAATCTATAGAAAATTTAATATGTCGATCATTTTTAAGTGCATTCCAAGCTCTTTTTATCCCTTTAAACCAACTAATATCATCAAAAATTGTTTTTAAACACTTTATAAAAAAGTATATAAAATTTCCTTACCATTGACTTGATAATTTTCATGTAAAACATTAAGATATTTAATTTTAGAATAACTCCTTAATTCTAATTATCAGATAATATAATAATCTTATTAAAAGTTATTATCTATCTTGAAAAAACTAAATAATCTCTATTTTGAGAATGATTTTCGAAAAGAAATTATAGTTGATATTCTTATTTTAAGTGATGAACGGAAGGAAAAAAATTTTAATTCTTGATAATTTTTTCAATATTGAAAATTATGTCAAATTACCAAAATTTCTTTTAAAATTTTTATTTAAGTATAAAATTCAGACTTTAAAGCGCTTAATCACAAAGATAAAGCATATTGAATCTAATTATGTTGATTTTAAAATCATAACTAATAGCAAAAAACGATTTTTTATTGAGGATGATATAATAATTGAAAGATTATCCGATTTTAGAGTAGGGTTAAACCATACAGAATTTATGGAAATAAAAAGAAATGTATCAAATATTTCTAAAAAATTGGTGGTAAATCTTTACAATAACCTATTAAATTCAGAATGGCTTTATATAGAAAATGTATTCATTTTGAAAGCTCTTGAATTTTACGTTTATAGATTTTTTTCCAAAATTATTGGGGAATTTGAGCTATTTAAAAAAATCTTACACGTATCCGATTTTGATAAGATAGTATTACTTAATTTCAAACCTTCTCTTTTAAAATCTGATGTTGTAAATGTTAAAAAAGTTGAATTTTACAATACTAAAATTTATATGAATTTATCTAAATTATCCAAATATTTCATATTTAAATATATTTTTCGTCTATTTTGGATATCTTTTGCATTTTATATTAGAAAGAAACCAGTAAAAAATCAAGATTCTACAAATGTAAATAGAAGAAATGTTATTTTTGTTACAAATTCTAAAAATCAATTTGAAAGTGTATTACCAATTATTAATCATCTAAAAAAATATGATGATATTAATACACACTTATATCAAAATATAAATTTCATCCCCACCAACAGCCTTAGGAGTTTTACAAAATTTTTTTTAAAGATCAGGAGAAATATTGGTCAATGTAAAAGAGAAATATTAGACCTTTTTAATTTTGATTCATTTAATTTACAACCCTTAATAACCTATTACTTCGACTATGAATTTTTAGTTATGTCAATAAAAATTTTTAATAATTATTTTCATTTTAAACATTTTTTAAAGGAGATTCCACCTTTAGCTATTATATTCTGTGATCACCTGAGTTATGATGTAAGAACCTACTTACCATATTGTGAGAAAAATAACATCCCAAGTATTTATGTTCCCCATGGATCTATTTCTAATATTAAAGGAATATCCGCTAAAACTAATTTCAGTTATATAACAGCATCAGGTGAAAGAATAAAACAATTCTTTTTGAATAAAATTGATCAAAACACAAAAATTATCGTAACTGGAAGACCTCGATATGAGTTTCTATATGAAAAAGGAGTAAAAAAGCTTGATGAAGTAAAGGACATGTTCGATAATCGCATATATAAGTTTTCTCCAGATAAAATAACAATCCTTTTAACAACATCTCCATATGATGATAAATCAAATGAATTAGTAATTGAAACAGTGATAATTGCTCTAAAGGAGTTAAATCTAATTAACAATTTAATTATAAAATTACACCCTCGGGAAAATGGAGTTTTACATAGACAAATTATGCGAAAACATAAGGTTGAACCAATAATCGTTCAAAATTATGAAATATTTGAACTTATTAAATCATCTGATATATTTGTAAGTATGGGTTCTACGACCATACTTGAAGCAATGGTTATTGGAATTCCAATTATTATTTTAGATTTCATTAATTTAGATTTCAAATTTACAGGAGAATATTTATTTTTAGATGAAGAGTCATTAATAATCACTAAAGATTATGAATCACTAGTTCAAAATATTAATAATTTAGTTAAAAATAAGCAAGATTTAGATCGATATGCTTTGGATTATAAAAAAAAATCACAAAAATACTCCTATTTTGATCGAAATAATCCTCCTACTGAGAAAATTGTTAAAATAATATTAAACGCTAACGAGAAATCATAAACATGCTATTGGGATTAATTTAAGTTGACTATTTCACCACTAATTCCAATATTTGTTTTTTTCCTTTAATAAAGCAATAGATTATATTCTATTTTCTGTGAATTTAGGATTAATTGAATTTTTTTTCTTTTTTGAGTTTTTTATAATGTTCGATGTCCCTGTATTTGAATGTTTTTCCTCTTCACTTTTACCATCCAAGGAAAATTCAATACTATCTAACCCAGATAATATAATTTTACTTAACATTTTTTGGGTAATTAGCATACCATTGGTAACAGTTTTCACAAATCCAATTCCAAGAGATTTTAATTGTCGAATCATATAGAAGATATTTTTATTTAAAAAGGGCTCACCACCATGATATAAAACAACTACACGTGGATTTATATCCTTTAATTCTTTTATAATAATTTTAAAAGTTTCAAGAGACATTATACCTCTATTTATTTCGTTTCTTAAAATCCCAGTTGGACAGTGAATACATTTGAGATTACAAATACTTGCGGGTTCAATACGTACTACTTCAGGTAACCCCTTTACAACACCATCATAATTATCTAAAATTTCTTCTTGATCCATAAAACTACTTTTCCTTTTCTTTTAAATTAATATGTGGTGGAAGAGATAAATAGCTTTCTTCATTTTCTAGTTTCCATAATGGATTTTTTAATCTCCAGATACCATTAATTTTTGTAAAAATTTTGCTATTCCAAAATCTTTCAACTATGTCCCAAAATTCTCTTGTTGAATATCCCATAAATTTATTGAAGTCTTCCAAGGTTCTTTGATCCATTCTGTGATCATTTTTCATTACTAATTTGATACCTTCTTCTCTCGAAATCTTGCCCTTTCTTATCCATCTGCAAGCTATATCCGTAGCACGTGCAAATCCAAACTTCGGGTATTTCAACCATATATGTGTAAAATATGCAATTGAATCAATTTGGCCATAACTTTCAAGAGTCCCTTCTCTTTGCCAATCATGATGTAAATCCTTAAATCCGTATCGTTTAGCTATGAGATAATTTCTTTCATCATCCCATTGAGTAAAGTAGCTTAGGAAGATAGGTTCTGGCTTAACGTGATCCAAATCTTCTTTAGATGGGAGGATAACTGCATTTATCCCTCTCTTAGATAAACCTCTCTTGATCCAGAAATCCTGAATTTCATTACTTAACTTTTCTCCAGCAGAACTATGGCCTGCTTCAATGAATTTTTTTGCACTATAATTTTCTTCTTCACTAGTTCCATATTCATATGCCGCATTTTCACCAAAAACAACTAAAGGTATATTGAATGCCACTGAAACCTTAAATGGGACTGTATAAATAGCAGCTTCCACAAACCTAAGAGGTTCACATAACTCTTCAAAGCCAATCTTTGTAGCTTTTTTAAATGTATCTTGACTAATATTAAACACAATTAGATCGCACCCAAAAGCAATAGTTAAATTTTTTAGATTATGCTCTCCTACATCTGAATGAGTGAAAGGATCTGAAACACAAACTAAAAGAGGGTTCATTCCTAATCTTTCTTTCATTGTATAAGTAATAAAATGGCTATCCTTTCCCCCAGATACAGCTAAAATACAATCATAATATCCATCATCACGTCTATATTTCTCACATAATGCTTTTAATTCATTAAATCTTTCTTCATAATCAATTAGTTTCTTTTTCTCGTTATTTATACATGCCTGACAAACACCATCTTCATTAAAAATAATGTGCGGGCGTGTATCGGGGATTACACATTTTATACAATGTTTCATTCTAATTCATTTATCCATAATTTTATTTTTTAAGATATTATATTTAACTTAAGGAATAATGTATATATTTTTTTAACTAAAATTAGCAGTTTAACATTTTTTAATTCAATATCAGCTGAGGAATGGATTTATTAGACACAACCAATTATTTTATAAATATAAAAGATAGGTTTTCAAATTTTAATGGTTTTAAGATATGAGTAAATATATTAAATATTGTAGAAAGTGTGTAATGCCTGAAACTAAACCAGACCTACATATTGGTGAGTTTGGAGTTTGTAATGCTTGTCGAAGTTTTGGGGATCGTCAAAATGTAGATTGGAAGAATAGGGAAAGAGAATTTATAGAAATTTTAGAAAAATATCGGTCAAGAAATGGGGAAAATTGGGATTGTATTATACCTGTTAGTGGAGGTAAAGATAGTCACTATCAAACTATTCGTATGCTTGAATTTGGTATGAATCCCTTATGTGTTACATCTACTACTTGCCATCTCTCCAAAATCGGAAGAAAAAATATTGAAAGTATTAAAAATTTAGGAGTAGATTATATCGAAGTATCACCAAATAAGTTAATACGCCAGAAGCTTAATCGTATTGGTTTAAAGAATGTTGGTGATATATCCTGGCCAGAACACGTGAGTATCTTTACCATACCAGTAAGAGTTGCCGTTCAATATAACGTACCTTTAATAATATGGGGAGAAAATTCTCAGAATGAATATGGGGGACCTGCTGCAGATGCAGTAAATAATGTTTTAACAAGGAGATGGTTAGAGGAATTCGGAGGATTATTAGGTTTACGAGTGTCTGATTTAATAGGGATAGAAGATATCGAGAAAAAACATTTGATTCCATACACTTATCCTAGCGATGAGGAGCTCAAGAGAGTTGGGGTCACTGGAATCTTTCTTGGGTATTACATTCCTTGGGATGGGTATTCTAATACATTAATCGCTCAAGGGCATGGTTTTAATACATATCAGACAACGGTTGAGGGTTCATGTGTTAATTATGAGAACCTTGATAATCATCAGACTGGAATTCATGATTATTTCAAATATTTGAAATTTGGATTTGGACGAGCTTCAGATATAGCATGTCTTCATATAAGGAGAGGTAGAATTTCCAGAGAAGATGGATTAAATCTCGTAAAAAGACATGACGGAAAATTTCCTTGGACATATCTTGGAAAACCTATTGAAGAAATTCTGAAACCATTAGATATCACACTAGAAGAATTTATTAAAATTTGTGATAGATTTACAAATAAAAAACTCTTCAAGTGTGATTCTCAAGGTAAAATACTTAAGGATAAATGGGGTAATTTATTCAAAATTAACCATGATAATATAGAGGAAGAATAACAATATTCATTTGGTGGTAATATTCCTTGAAGAAAGTCTTAATCATCGATTATGATATGGGTAATATTGATTCAATATCTCGAGCAGTTGAGGAATGTGGGTGTGAACCAATTGTTTCCAATAGTTATTCTGATTTTAAGCAAACCTCACTAATTATATTGCCAGGTGTAGGATCGTTTACGACAGCACTCAAAAATATCGAAAAATATAGTCTTAAGCCTATAATAGTAAAACAGGTTCTAGAGAAGAATAAACCACTTTTAGGTATTTGCTTAGGAATGCAGATATTAGCGACAAAAGGATATGAAGGGGGAGAGACTGAGGGTATAGGTTTAATTGAAGGGGAAATAGTTTTACTTAAATCTGATGATCCTAAGACTAGAATTCCTCATGTTGGTTGGAATGAAGTAATTTTTAATAAACCATCTCCTTTATTTAATAATTTAAAGTCAGGAAGAGATTTTTATTTTGTTCATAGTTATAATTTTGTTTGTAAGAATGAAGATGATATATTAGCTTATACACCTTATTGTGGCAAATTTGTTTCAGTCGTAGGGCATGGAAATGTATATGGAGTTCAATTTCATCCCGAAAAGAGCCAATTTGCTGGATTTGAAATATTGAAAAACTTTCTTGAGTTATAGGTGAGTATTCTGCTAAAAGTCCGTGTGATGCCCACATTATTATACAAAGATACCACACTAGTTAAGGGTGTAAGTTTTGATAGTTGGAGAAGGATTGGTTTTTTAATGCAAGCTATTAAAGTGTATAACATTCGTCAAGTTGATGAATTAGTATTTCTTGATATTACAGCAACTAAGGAGGGAAGACCACCAGACTTTATTTTAGTTGATGATTTTGCTGATGATTGTTTCATGCCATTAACTGTTGGGGGTGGAATTAAAAATATTGAAGATGTAAGAAAATTACTAGCTGTAGGGGCAGATAAAGTTTCAGTCTGTTCATCCGCTATTAATAATCCAAGCATTATTAATGAAATTGCTTCTGAATTCGGATCGCAATGTGTTATAGTTGCTTTGGATGTAAAAAAGCATGATAATGGAAAATACGAAATATATATCGAAAGCGGAACTAAACCTACAGGAAAGGATCCTTTTGAATTTGCATTAGAAGTCGAGAGTAGAAATGCGGGAGAAATCTTACTCACTTCGATTAATCGTGATGGAACAATGAAGGGGTATGATATAGAATTAATAGAACGAGTTTCTACATCAGTATCTATCCCTGTAATTGCTTCTGGAGGTGCGGGAAATTATGAACATATGCTCCAAGCTATTCGTGAAGGAAAAGCAGATGCTGTTGCCGCCTCTAGCATTTTTCATTTCACAGAACAAACCCCCATAGAAGCAAAATTATATCTGAAAGAACATGGAATTAATGTAAGAATATATAAATAGAATCTCTTTCTTATTGTTTCGATAAAATTATTGAGATAAATAATAAGATAAATATAAGGAAATTAAAATTATAATATTCTTACATTTAAGCATAATCAAAATTTAAAGGAGAGGAAAATTTTTTATAAATATGTCAGATGAAAATGAGAAAAAGGGAACTTGGTACGGAGATTTTGGAATAAGATATACTGTTAGAAATAAAATTATACCTGAAAAATTAGTTCCATTTTATAAGAGAATATTAAAAGATATTAAACCTGATAAGATTTTAGAAGTTGGATGCAATCGGGGTCACAATTTAGTAGCGGTCTCATATTGTGGGCAGTACGATTTATATGGAATTGATATCAATCCATACAGTATCGTCGTAGCCAGAGACAATAAGGAGATTTCATTTACGGTAGGTAATATTTATGATATACTTTATAAAGATAATTTTTTTGACCTAGTATTGACCGTTGGTGTCTTAATTCATCTAGAACCTAATACATTGAAGGATGCCATTAAAGAGATTTTACGTGTGTCAAAAAAATACTTCTTAATGATGGAGTATAATTATGATTTTGAAGAGTTTGAAAAAGTTCCTTATCGAGATAACGTTGGATTATGGAGAGGTAATTTTAAAAAAGTTGTTTTAGACAATTTCAATGTGAAAATAGTAATTGAAGGAGAAATTGGACCAGAAGAGGGATTTGGAGATAAAAGAGGATACTTTTTATTTGAAAAGCAAGGATAACCCCAAATAATATGAAAAATTTTATTATTTCGAATATTCTATATTAAAATGTTTAAATCATGAAGGGAACTAAGGTTGGTGTAATTGTCCAAGCACGGATGGGTTCTACTAGATTACCAAACAAAGTTCTTAAGAAATTATACAAAAATGATAGAGTACTTGACGTTTTAATAAAAAGACTTAAACTAAGTAAAAAACTCAATGAGATTATAATTGCTACTACTACAGATATAAAAGATAAGGTTATTATAGAAGTAGCGAATAATCATAATGTTTCTTCTTTTGTAGGGGATGAAGAAAACGTTTTACTGAGATATTATGAAGCATCTAAGAAATTTAATTTAGATATAATAATACGTGTTACTTCAGATTGCCCCTTTATTGATCCAAAGGTATTGGATGATATGATTGAATTCTATAAAAACCAAAATTATGATTATATTCGAAATGTTGATGAAACAACAAATTTTTCAAGAGGGTTTGAAATAGAAATTTTCAATATTGAAGTATTAAAAGAAATTTTCTCTCGGGCAGAAACTAAGCCGGAAAAAGAACATGTAACTTTTTACATTTACACACATCCAGAAAAATTTACACTGTACTCTTATAACATTGAGAATCTTAAAAAATTCGAGAATCTTAGGTTGACAATAGATGAGGAAGACGATTTATTGATATGTAGGGTAGTTTATAAAAAACTAATTGAAAAGGGTAAAAATTATGATTTTTCTATTTATGATATCATTGAATTAATTGAAAAAAATCCTAGTCTTATGGATATCAACAAACATGTTCAACACAAAAAAGTATAGTCTAATTTTTAACCAAATTGGTAAGAGCTTCTTCAAAAAGCATAAATATATCAAATATCAATAAATATTTTATATTCAAATAATAGACAAATAAAAACTTTTATTTCGAGTGAAAATATAATGAAAAGCTTTTCAATCGGGGAAAAAAAAATCGGAGATAATAACCCGGTTTTTATAATTGCTGAAGCTGGCTCAAATCATAATCGAGATCTAAATCAGGCTAAAAAATTAATCGAGATCGCAGCAGAAACCGAAGCAGATGCTGTAAAATTTCAAACATATTCTGCTGAAACATTATATTCAAAAAAAACCGAAACCCCGGATTATCTTGTAAAAGAAATTGATCAAAAATCCCTATGGCAGATGATAAAAGAAATTGAATTACCAAGAGAATGGCAAGGTGAACTCGCTGATTATTCAAGATCTCATGATCTTATTTTCTTATCTACACCTTTTGATATGAAAGCCATAAAAGAACTGGAAGAGTTTAATATTTTAGCTTACAAAATTGCATCCTTTGAAATTGTAGATTTACCTTTTTTAAAGGAGATTGCTAAAACTAATAAACCTGTTATACAATCAACAGGAATGGCTAGTCTTGGAGATATTGAGGAGGCAATTAATGTAATTAGGGAAATTTCCGATGCAGGAATTGCATTATTACATTGTTCAATAAATTATCCTCCACTTTTTAAAGATTTAAATTTGAGAGTAATTCAGACATTAAAACAAGCTTTTCAAGTTCCAGTAGGATATTCTGACCATACAATGAGCATTTCAATCCCTTCTATATGTGTTGCTTTAGGGGCTAGTATAATAGAAAAGCATTTTACAATAGATAGATCTTTAAAAGGTCCTGATCACAAATTTGCTTTAGAACCCACCGAATTAAGACAAATGATAAAAAATATTCGTGAAACTGAAGAAGCTTTAGGTTCTCCAGAGAAAGTTATACTAGAGTCTGAAAAAAATTTATATAAATTAGCAAGAAGGAGTATCATTGCCAAAAGAAAAATCCCTAAAGGCAAAGTTATTGAAATAGAGGATTTGATAATAAAACGTCCAGGTTATGGAATTAAACCAAAATTTTTAGATATAGTACTTCACAGAACAGCTAAAAAAGATATTGATGAAGATGATATAATCACATGGGATTCGATTTAAAATAAAAGATCTTTTTAATTATGAGGATCTCAAATTAGATATCATGAAAGTTTGTATAATTACCGAGGGTAATTTTAATATAGGTTATGGACATATAACTCGTTGTACATCACTCTATCAGGCTTTTAAAGAAAGAGGGATAATTCCTTTTTTTATAGTTAACGGAGATGAGAATGATAAAAATACTTTAAATGTAAAAAGAAAATACGTTTTTAATTGGTTAATAAATACCAATAAATTATTTAGCATAATTAATGGATCTGAAATAATAGTTCTAGATTCCTACTTAGCAGCTCTTTCATTATATAAAAAAATATCTAAGGTTGTTAAAATCCCAGTATTTATTGATGATAATTTAAGATTAGAATATCCACCGGGTGTTGTTGTAAATTTTTCAATATCCGCAAAAAAAATAAGATATCCAAATAAAGAGAATATCAGTTATTTATTAGGACCAAAATACTCCTTAGTTAGAAACGAATTTTGGAATGTGCAAAATAAAACATTATCAGATGAAATTAAAACTATTATGATTACTTTTGGTGGGTCTGATATGAATAATTTAACTCCACAAATTTTAGAAATGCTAAATACCTTCTTTCCAAATTTGGAAAAAAAAGTAATTATCGGAATGGGTTTTAAAAATATTTATAATATAGAAGCTGTATTAGACAAAAACTGTGAATTAATATATTTTCCAAGTGCTGAAGGTATGAAGAAAGTAATGATGGAATCTGATATAGCTATAACTGCTGGAGGTACAACTATTTATGAATTAGCCATTGTCGGTACTCCAGCTATAAGCGTTGCAGTTGCAGATAATCAATTAAATAATGTAAAAACTTTTTCTGAATTGGGTATAAATTATTTCGCAGGATGGTGGCAAAATAAGAATCTATTTGAAAATATTAAAAAATTTATTTTATCACTAAAGAATAAAGAAAGAAGAAAAAAAATGGTTATTTCAGGGCAAAAACATATAAAGAGTGATGGGAGCAGAAGAATTATTGAATATGTATTAAACAAATCAAATTCCAAAAGCTCTTTTGAGTAATTCTTAAATTAATAAAATTGAGTAATTATTATGGATATAGACTTTGAAAAAATTAAATTAATTCAGGCACAAAAAGAAAATAAATTCCATAAAAAGGGTATATGGCGTGTATTCAATGAAAATTTAGATGCAAATATAATTACCCATGAATCGGTGTCTTATGAAAACCATTGTAAATGGTGGGAAACTGTTTTTGAAAATGAATATGTTTACATTATTTTATATCAATCCTCTATGTGTGGCTATATACGATTAACAAAGAATAAAACAAGCTCTAAAGAAAAAAGTGTAATTAGTATCGCATTAGCTCAAAAATTTCAACACTTTGGGATTGGGACATATGTTTATAAATTATTTGAAGCTTCTTTGAAAGAAAAAGGAGTGAATCAGATTATAGCATTAACTAGTTTAAGTAATAAAATTGGACAAGAATTTTTTGAAAAGAATAATTATAAAATGACGGGTATCGATAAGGAAAATAATTTTAAGAGATATATTAAGAAACTATAATTGAATGTTATTTCTATTTTCTATAGTATTTTATGACCTTTTCTAAGGCATTAATAACATCGTATGCATCATTGTCGCTCATTTTATGAAACAATGGAATAGTTATTATTCTTGGAAATAACCATTCCACATTTGGTAAGATCCCTCTTTTTAAACCAAATTTTTCTTGGTAATATGAATGATAATGAACGGGGATATAATGAACATTTACACCAATATTTTCCTCTCTCAGAGCTTTAAAAATATGATCTCTATCTACATTTAATTTCTCTAAGTCTAATTGAATAACGTATAAATGCCATGAGTGTTTAATATTTCTTTTAACATATGGAATTTTTATTCCTTCTATACTCCCTAATTCCTTGTTATATATACGCACAATTTCCCTTCTTCGACTTTGAAAAGCCTTCAATTTATCCAATTGATGAATCCCTAAAGAAGAATGAAGTTCACTTAAATTATATCGAAATCCAAGGTATTGCATATCATAGTAAAAACCTCCCTCTTTTCCAAATCTTTTTACGGCATCTTTTGAAATTCCATGAGTTCGGAACATAAGTAATTTTTCATATAAATCCTCATTATTAGAGGTTACCATTCCTCCTTCAGCAGTTGTAATGTTTTTTACGGGATGAAAGCTGAAAGTAGTTAAATCACTGATATTTCCAATCTTTTTATTTTTATATTCAGCATCTATAGCATGAGCAGCATCTTCAATAATAAATAAATTGTGTTCCTCCGCAATTTCACAAATTTCGTCCATATCACATGGTTGACCAGCAAAATGAACAGGTATTATTGCTTTGGTCTTGGGTGTAATTTTCTTCCTAATTTCATCGGGATCAATATTGTATGTATTATTTTTAATATCTGCTAGAACTGGGGTTCCTCCTCTATAGACCACACAATTAGCAGATGCTACAAAAGTCATAGGAGTTGTTATTACTTCATCTCCGGGATTAATATTTATACTTGAAGTGGATATATGTAATGCAGCTGTTCCAGAATTCACCGCCACAGCATATTTGGAGCCTTTAAACTTTTTAAAATTTTCTTCAAAAAGTCTCATTTTTGGTCCGGTTGTTATCCAACTTGATTTTAAAGAATCAACTACTTCGTTTATCTCTTTTTCATTTAGCCATTGAGTCCCATAAGGAAGATATTCTTTTCTAACTGGTTTTCCTCCTTCGATTGCAGGTTTCTCTGTCATTTTAATTCTGATATTCTCTTATCCATTTTTCTAATTTTAAAAGTCCTTCTTCTAAAGAGGTTTTTGGTTTCCAATTTAATAAACTTTTTACTTTTGTATTATCACATACCAATTTCATAATTTCTGCTTGTGGATGATGATGCTCAACATGTTCAATGAGATTTTGATCATTGATAATTAATTGAGCTAGATTATTAATCGAAATATCTTTACCTGTACCCGCATTGATTATTTCTCCAACACATTTATCATTTTCTGATGCTTTTACAATAAATTCTGCACAATCTTCAACATATAAAAAATCTCTCGATTGTTCTCCATCACCATAAATCAATAATTTTTCATTATTAATTTTATGTTTAATGAAAATCGAAATTACTCCTCCATCCATATTCGTTTTTTGATACGGTCCATAAGTATTAAAAGGTCTAAGTATGACAACAGGTAATTTCAATCCATTATAATATGATAATGCTAATTCTTCTGCCGCTAGTTTAGAACCTGCATATGGTGATGTAGGATTAACTTTATGAGTTTCAGAGATTGGTATATTAGATTTTGTTAAATCATAAACCATACAAGATCCTATTAAAATTATTTTTGTATTAAATTTTCTAGCAACTTCTAAAATGTTATAAGTACCAATTACATTATTTTCAAATGATCTTTCAGGATAATCCAAACTCTCTTGAACATTAATTTGAGCTGCTAAATGAATACAAGCATGAAATTTATATTTACTAAATAAATTTTCTAATTTTTCTCTATTCCTAATATCTTCATATAAGATTTCTTTTAAATTTGGATTGTTTTCAAACTCCATCAAATTTTCTTTTCTTCCATTACTTAAATTATCAATGACGACAACTTCTTCATTTTTTGCAAGAAGTTTTTTGACAACCCATCTTCCTATAAATCCAGCACCACCTGTAACTATGATAACCATAATGAAGATTTAGAATTATTAAATTAAAGTTAAATAATTTTTTTTTCAGTTAAGAATTTTTTAATTTCTCCCTTTGACAGAAAGGGACCATCCTTTGAATTAAAGGGTTTTGAAACATCAAACTTTTTCGATTTAGGATATTTGGTTATATCAATATCCATTGAAACTTCAGGTAATTGAGGTTTGACTATATACATATTTTCCATTTCATTTGTCCTTTCAGCTTCTTCAATTGAGAATAACTCTTCATACAACTTTTCTCCAGCAAACATTCCAATTTCATTTATTTTAATTGATTCAAGAGTTTTATCATGTTTTTTAGCAAAATACTCAATTAATACTTCAATTAAATCGACAATTTTTACAGCATTCATTTTCAATACAAAAACTTCACCCCCCTGTGCTATGGCTAAAGATTTAATGATAAAATTTATTGCCGTATCAATTGCCATAATATATCTTGTCATTTCGTTGTGAGTTAAAGTTATCGGTTGATCGTTTTTTATTTGATTTTCAATTAAAGGAATTAAGGAGCCTCTCGAACCTAAAACATTGCCAAATCTTAATGAATAGAATATAGAACGTTTTGTAATACCATTTTTTGTAACTCCTTTATAATAATTAGCAGCGGTAACTAGTTTTTCCCCCATTAATTTTGTAACTCCCATTGTATTACTTGGGGTTGCTGCTTTATCGCTGCTTGTAAAGATAAACTTTTCCACGTTATTCTCAAGACTAGCTTCTATAATATTTTGAAGCCCGATTATATTTGTTTTGATTGCTTCGAATGGGTTGTACTCACAAGCCCCCACGTGTTTTAGTGCTGCTAAATGGATAACAACATCTACATTTTGCATAGCACGATTAAGTCTTTCTTTATCTCTAATATTTCCAATAAAATATCTTACTTTATGCTTGTATGCTTCAAGCTTTTTTGCTAGAAGAAATTGTTTAGTTTCGTCTCTACTGTATATTCTGATTCTTCTTGGAGAATAATTTTCTAATAAAGTCAATGCAAGCTTTTCTCCAATAGCACCACTTCCCCCACTAATTAAAATGAGCTTATCCTGTATAGTATCCATCATAATAAAAAAGGTAAAGTCAATTATTAATCTTTAAGTTCTTAAAGTATTTAAGGTAAATTAAAATTAAACTAAAATTTTATTTTCAATTAACTTAACCTCTATTTGCTTCTTTAAAAAATAATCAAAATTTATGATTAGTAAATTAAGAATATTTGGTTAGAAAAAGAATTAAATTTAAAATTTTTAAAAAAATTTATTATATATGAATGAAAGATTTAAAGTTCTATTGATAAATATCAGTCTACGACCTAAAAGCGAAAGATTATTTTTCCCAATTGGCTTCGCGTATATTGCTACAGCAATATCCCGTGCCGGTTTCGAATTTGAAATACTCGATCTAGATATTCTAAGATTATCAGATGCAGAATTAGAAATACAAATAAAGAATGCCAAGTTTAATGTCGTTGCTATGGGTTGCATAGTAACAGGCTATAAATATATTAAGAAAATATGTGAGTTAATTAAAAAATATCATGATATTCCTATTATAATTGGAAATTCTGTTGCAACTTCAATTCCTCATATCTTATTAAATAAGACGGAAGCAGATATTGGAGTCATTGGTGAAGGTGATATTACTGTTGTAGAATTGTTAAGTGCTTTACGAGATAAAACTCCAATTGAAGATGTAAAAGGGATTTTTTTCAAAAATAAAGGGAAAGTTGTTTTTACAGAGGAAAGGGAATTGATCAATTCTTTAGATGATATTCCTATCATAAATTATGATTTATTTGATATCGATGTTTATCTTGAACGCTTCAAATTAAGTATTTCTGAACCATATCCCATGGAGTTTGATAAAATCAAAGCACTTCCAATTAATACTGCAAGAGGATGTCCTTTTCAATGCACATTTTGCTTTCATGTTTTTAAAGGAAAAAAATATCGTCATCGTTCAGTAGAAAATTTAATAAATGAGATTGTAATACTTAAAGAAAAGTATGGCTTAAACTATGTTCAATTTGCTGATGAATTATCTCTCTTCTCTAAAAAACACGCTGAAAATTTAGCTGATAATTTTATTAAAAAAAAATTAAATATTTTTTGGACTGCAGATTGTAGGGCTGGATTCATTAAAGAAAATGATATTGAATTAGCTAAAAAATTGAAGTTAGCAGGATGTGTATCATTAGAATACTCACTTGAATCGGCAGATGAGACAATATTAAAAGCAATGGATAAACAAATTAAAATTCACGACTTTGAAGTTCAAACAAAAATATTACATGAAGTGGGGATTAATCCCGGAACTAGTATAGTTATTGGGTATCCCCAAGAAACCCCAGAAACACTTCAAAAAACTTTTGATTGTTGTTTAAAATGTAAAATATATCCGAGTGCAGGCTATTTATTACCACAACCTGGAACACCAATCTATAATATTGCAATTGAGATGGGGCTTATAAAAGATGAGGAAGAATATTTATTGAAAATGGGAGATCGCCAAGATTTCATTATTAATTTCACAAAAATGAGCCAAGAGGATATTGAAAGCATAACTAAAAAAAACTTAAAGAAAATTTCTAAGACACTGAATTTGGGATTGAAAGAAGAAAATCTTATAAAAACAGGTCACTATATACAAAAAGATTTCAGAAAATAAGAAATACCCTGGAAAGTATAGAAAATATTAAACCAATAAAAATAATTCAAGTATAAACTCTATATTTTTGAGAGACGACGATTATTGGTGTATATGGATCTATTATTGAGGAATTTGTTAAATTTGTAGGATAACCGAAATATTAAAACAACCGCTTTTCAAGATATATTTGTCCAAGTAATAATTTTTGAATAAAATCATCAATAATAATCCCAGTAACTATTATCATGCCAGTTATTTTTCAAATAAAATTATAGATTTACTAATTCCATTTATTATTTTGATATAATATTGAAAAATTTGGTAAGTGATATTAATAGATCTTTTGCTAGGTAATGCATTAAATCAAGAAATCTAAAACCAATTTAAAAACCATCAACAAATTTATTTTGTCTTTAAAGCATTGTTTCCTCTTAATTATTATAATTTTTATAAAGTAAAACATTTAAAATTATAGTATAAGATTTCTATAGACTGATAATTGTGGAAAATTTTAAAAAATAAAAGATGAATTTGCTAAAATCTTACTTATTAAACAATGATGTAAATTGGAATGATTTAATTGCTAAGTCTTTGAAAGTAAGGTATGAATACGGAGATGTTCTAAGTAATTCTATTTGGAATCGTTTATATATGTTATTACTTCATATTATTTCTCTTAGAAATATAAATAAAAGCTATAATAAGAATTATATAGTAATACCCAGAATATTTGAAGAAGAATTAATTAAATATGCATGTAGAAATCATAACCTAATTCCCTTTAATTTTTTAGTCCTTGATAAAAAAATAAGAACCAGAAAAAAGCATATTTTTAAAAATTGGCTTTTTACTCTATGGTTATTTATAAAAAACATATTTTATCGTGATGAATATCTTCCTTTAGTAAGATTTATAGAAAATTTGAAAAGAAAAATATTAAATGGGCAAGTAGAAAAAGTATTTTTCTATGCATTTATATATAGACCTGATTACTATTTGGCAGCATTAGTTTTAAGTCAATATACTGATGTCTTTTATATTGCTGGTTCAGCATCATTTTATTATAATAGGAGATATTTATATTTACCCAATGTAACTCTTATATCTTGTGGTTTAGTTCAAAATAAAGAGATTGATTCTTTAATTGAGAAAGGGAGTATCAAAATTAAAGATAAACTACTAGGTAATTCAATTTTTGATCAATCTGCTATGAAAGATTTTGATAATTATTACTATGACATTGGGATATATAGCAGTGGAGAATGGGCAAGAGAAGATGGATTATTGATGTCAAATAACTATAAAAGGATTCGTTCGAGGTATTTTTGTAATAATCCGTATTATTCTACATTTCTATCAATTCTAGAAGCTATAATAGACCTTATTAGTAGTAGAAAATTCAAAGCAAAGTTATATTTTCATCCTTATGAAAAAGATCTTTATAATAATCA
>LAZR01000866.1_pt1 | contig 20790 bp, 23 predicted proteins | sample 329461 | NCBI WGS metagenome assembly LAZR01 (sample SAMN03002196, study PRJNA259156) | marine sediment metagenome | biome: sea floor; feature: Hydrothermal impacted sediments; material: marine sediment; isolation source: Loki non-amplified sample from Loki's castle hydrothermal vent sediment ...
TAATACAAGCCCCATCATCATATTTATTTTCTGGCCACGCCTTTTGTCCCGACGATCTATGGTCGTAGTACGTAGTCTCAATACAAATATTCCGACCGAACTCCTACAGAGACTGCCCCGTTTCGTACCTACTAATGCTGCCCTCTACGTAGCCAGTCAAAGTCCGCGTGGTTGTCGGGCCTCACACCTTCAAACTCAGGCGTTCGTAGCCTCCGCCATCATAAGAGTAGGGTCCCGGCTGGCCGACCCTTAGGACCATCTCCCACTCCTCCTACCCCTACGCCTGTTGCGGACTACCTGATCCAGTCGATCTTGTCGTGCGTTACATCGTCTTGGTCTAACTCCACCTCGAATTGTATGAGGAGTTGTTCTGATACGACAACCTGGGTCCTCCTCAAGTCGTCGAGGTGGGATATACAACATCCACAGGATCCGTCATACGTCTGTTCTAACCCGTCGGTTAGGATCTCCTCCAGAAGTTGTCGGATATCTCCTTCCTTCAACTGTCGGAGTACTTCTAACCCTCTCTCCTTCATCTCCTTCAACTGTTCCGACATCTGTACTCCTCCTACTATCTTTCCTTCCTTCACTTATATTATACTATATCCCAACCCTCTAATGTACTCCCCATCAGTATTTATTTTCCAGCTGCAACTCCTCAGGGTTATTCAAGCCACATCCCCCCCCTTAGACAGTACCACTCCTCCCCCTGTCTCAGTGTTCGCCCAACCCTCCAGGGGTTTTTCAAAGTCCCTACGTGGCGGGGGTAGTTGCGTGGGAAATTGTAGGGTAAGGGATTGGGTGATTGGGTAGGGGTGAGTGATTGGGTGAGTGATTGGGTGAGTGATTGGGTAAGGGTAGTGATTGGGTAAGGGTAGTGGATTGGGTAAGGGGTGATTGACTAGCCTTTCTATGTCGTTACGCTCGAGTGAGTGGAGAGCGTACTCACTCGAGCGCTTCGACTGACTCTAGTTAGTCCGAGCGTCCGCTCCGCTCTCGCGGGCGTGCTTCAGCAGTTGCTTGATCTCAGCGTTGCGCTTGTCCTGGTAGCGCTTGCGAGCTGCTTTACCTTTCTCGCTCGACATGTACTTCGCACGAGCCACTTTGCCTTTCTCGCTATGCTCGTACTTCTTGTGTGCGACAGTGTACTTGGCGTAGTGCGATCGCGTATCGATTTGCTCTTGCTCTGCCACGATGCTTGATCCTTTCCTTGCTAGCTTGCTCTCCATCAATTTAATTATACTGGCGTCGAGACCTAAACGGCAAGTGGTTTTTCAGGAGTTTCTTGAGATTTCGTATGTGTACGGGGGTCATATAAATGGTGCTGGGGAGGTGGTATCGTTTTGCTGGGGGTTACTTTTCGACCACATACAGGATGTCTTTCCTGCTCGTGCGTAACACTTGGTACCTACCGACAATCTCGCCTACGGAGTGTAGCAGGCGTTCTATCTCCTCGACCGTAGGACTAACTCCCGTGGTATACATGAACAGACATCTCTTCCAGGGGATTTGTAGCAGCTCCCGTATCCGGTCAATGTAGCCCTCGGATTTCCAGATAGGAAGTTCTACGTCCTCCTGTGAGAGGCAACTATCAAGCATTGCATACCGTTCCGAGTAGATGTCCGTACGTCCTATTACTTTCGGGGGGTCGACTATCATCGTGTCCCAGGGATGGTCCGTAATGCTCCGTCCTTCCTTTCCAAGCACATTATTATGGTAATGTACGAGTCGTCCAGGAAGTTGAAACCACTCCCGATTACGTGCAAGGGCAGCGTCGTAGCTATCCTCTAGTTGTTCTACAGAGCCGATCCATCCATCTAGTCTACCTCGCATGGTACACCTTATTATGGATATACCTAGAGCAGCTAGCCGATATGGCTCTCCTGTCTGTGCTACTGTATCGATGAATTGGGCACTCTCCTCGTCTACGTGTATGGGACGATTAAGATAGGCCCACCCCTTAATAGACTGGTTTATCTCGTTGCTAGCGAGTTCTTCCCCCGCGAAGATACCTTGGACAATCATCTTGCTAAAGAAGAGAGTATCAAACGAGGTTATGGTTCTTCCTTCACGTGCTAGGATAGATATTTCCTTCCCCGAGCCCGTAAAGGGTAGTAGTATACGATCCCCCCTGCACTCGCTGTCTATCACAGGAAGCATCTCGTCCGCCGTCGTTCCCGTAAATCCGGCATGGAACGGTCTACGTAGGAGATCTTTGCCTGAGTCAGGGACTCCACGCCAAAAGGGGAACCACTTATGTGCGTCATCGGAGGACAACGTAGGCTGTCGCCCGTTGGTGAGATCTATAATGGCATTCATCCAGTCAAGGACTTGTATCTCTGCCTCCGCCGTAACAAGAGTGCCATCTACCTCAACCGATCTCCCTGTGATATGTGCTCCTGCGGATTTGAATAGGGTGAGTATCTCGTGAAGGGGAAATCCTGTTACACGACGGTCTTTAGCAATGTACCGTACACAAGGAGCTGCACAGCATACTGCTCCGATAGGTATTTCCTGCTCCGACGCCCGTTCGGCGATCTCTTTGATCTCCTGACTGAACCACATATGTCTAGTCTCGGAGGTTTCTCCACTAGTAAAGATGACCGCACAGTATTGGTCCAGGGTTTTGGGATCGAACTCCCGTAGGAGATAGTCTACCTCGAACTCGTCGGTGTTGCCTTTCTCCGCACGGATTACTCGACGGCGAGCAACAATATCCCAGTCGATGTCTGCAGCGGCTAGCTTCCGCAAGATAGTGAACAGCTCAGTCTCATTATAGAGACTGGCTGTCACTACCAATGCCTTACGCCTTGGCGAGAGCTGCCTTTGTGAGCTTTGGCGCTTCCTTCTGTTCGTCATTAGTCTCCTCGTTCTGCTCTGCGTACTCCTTACGGATAAGGTAGAGCTCTCCATTCAGTAGTTTGAGTGCTACTGGCATGTTATGGCCCTCTATGTACATCTTGAGCAGTGTGTGGTAGTGCATCGCCGGATGATTGAGTCCTTCACGATTGAGCTTCGCAACATCCATACCACTCTCGAGGAACCCCTTAAGAATGGGGTAGCTCACTCTCCCTCGCCTGTTGGAGGAGTCATGCGACATTACCTCCTGTGCCTCTTCTGTGTCCAGTGCTACGAATCTACCTTCGGTATTCACTCGGGAATACCTCCTTTCTTAATGTCTCTTTAATTATACAACAGTTTCAACTCAATAGCAACTCCTCTCCGCAACACCCTTTTTACCTCTCTCTAGCGGAGCTATAATAGTAAACATGAAGAATGAGCATCGAGACTCACATCAGAAGGCTAAGAATCCTATCTACCATTCCAACCCGAATGGTGGAGGCACACGTGATCCTAATAGAAAAGGAAGACCTATGGTTAGTGCTGACGATATGAATCTGCGCCGAGAGATCGTTCAGACTCTCCATGCTAAGGGTTTGCCGTCTAGTGAGATCGTAAAGCGGATTCAGGCTGATCCACTCTTCTCCCACCTACTGGAAGGTTATCACATGCCCCTGTATCGGGTGGTACAGAATGATGTCAAGTGGTACAGGCGCACTCGCGAGGTCCTTGCCGACGAGGCGAAGAAGAAGGAAGGACTATTAGAGTACTGCGAACGCATGGACGGTATCTTCCGAGAGGCCTGGGAACAGCTAGAGGGGATTGAGATCCTAACCCCTAAGGACGTCGAGACCCTCCTCAACCTCGCCTCTAAGGCAGCATCTAGTAAGGCTAAGGCTCTTGGGATCGATCCAGAAACGGGTACCGGAGAAGGTGCTCGAAGCGGTGTAGGCCATATTGGGGACAACATCATGTTTGCAGATCCAGAGCAGTTCATGAAGTTTATGGGGCAGGTAGATCAAGCACGTCGGTTGCAGGAGCCCGCCCCTAAGGAAGAGGATAATACTGTTGAAGGTGAGGTGGTAGAGGTAGGTCAGGGTGCTTAAGAATCTTCTCGAAAACCCTAACCTCACCGCGGGTAGTCTTACAAGGGAGATTCGTATACACACTAACCTAACTCTTCGAGAGGCTAAACACCTAGGTACGCTAATAATGTATAGATTTTATAAGTGGGCTAGGGACACTGAGGTAGTAGTTGGTAAGTGATACTGTACCATCACTACTAGCTGAACAGTCTGCTACGTTTCTTCAAGCGAAGGCAGAGCCCCTCTTCTTTGTGCGGGAGATCATCGGAATTGAACCTTGGCCCTATCAAGCAGATATCCTAGTAGATCTTGGTGAGTTTCCACAAGTAGCTGCTCATACAGGTCACGGAGTAGGTAAGACCGCTCTAGGTGCTTGGGCGCTACTCTGGTTTATGTTCACCCGCAACGAGTCTAAGGTTATCACTACTGCACCTACTTGGCGGCAGGTATCTGACCTCTTGTGGTCGGAAGTACACAAGTGGAATCGCCGAATGGATCTCTCGAAGATGGGTTGGGTGTTTCCCTATAAACTCCTGGATGTACGTTTGGAGATCGAGCAGGAGTGGTACGCAGTAGGTGAATCAACTGACGAGCCGGAGAAGATTGAAGGTTATCACGCGCCTTCTATATTGTATATAGTAGACGAGTCCAAGGCGGTCCCGGACAAGATCTTCGACGCTATGGCAGGTGGAATGTCCTCGGCGGAAGCAAAGATGTTGATGCTCTCGACTCCTCCTTCAGATGTAACGGGTAAGTTCTATCGAGTGTGCGGTAGAAAGGCTGAGAAGAATCAATGGAGGATTCACCACGTCAATGCTGAAGATGTAGCTATAAACACTGGTGGCAAACAGGTAAGCCACGCGTGGATTAAAGGTAGGAAGGCTGTTTGGGGTGAGGACTCCTGGCTATACAAGATCCGCGTACAAGGCTTGCTGATCGAGGTCTCCGAAGATAGACTGATTCCACCTGGTTGGGTTGAGCGAGCAATGGAGCTCAAACTCACTCCTGTGAAGAAGGCTAAGCGGGTCCTATCAGTTGACCCAGCTAGGTATGGTTCAGATAGAACGATCATCTGCCTTCGTGAAGGTAACAAGATACATGCCTTGCTTAAGTCGGATCAGAATAGTGTTCCTCAGACGGAGCAGTTAGTATACGACGAGTTCCTCAACTTTGAGCCGGACGAAGTAATTATTGACATGGGTGGAGGACTTGGAGCAGCAGTATTCGACTACCTCAAGAAGCGGAAGAAGATTCGTGATAAGCTGGTTGAATACGACGGAGCTAGTTCTCCAATGGAAGAGGATTCATATCTGAACCTCCGGGCCGAAGCCTATTGGCACCTACGTACGATTCTAGGTGAGGGAGATATTCAACTTCCCCGAGACGAGATCCTTGAGGGACAGCTTATCGAGCAAAAGTATGAGCACCGAACCTATAAGGGTCACACAGTTATCAAGATGGAGAGCAAGGAAGATATGCGTAAGAAGGGCTTAGATAGCCCCAACGAAGCTGACGCTATTGTGATGGCGTTCGCTAACGAGCTGATTGATAACGACGCTCCTGGGCAGGGGATCTGGCTTTGACTACTAAGGCTCTTTTTCGAGGACAGCAGAAGCTTGACGGTTTAGCTGTTTCCGGCTAGAATAGAAGATAGGATGTCTAGAGTCACCGACTTCATCAAGGGTACTGCCCAAGATACTATCGATCTACTTCGAGACCGCACCTCAGAAGTTAGGCAGGGACTACAACTCTTCGAGACCTGGCGGATGAATAATCCACAATTTCCTACCTCAGGGTACAGATCACTCACTGATAACGGCTACCGCAAGAACGAACTAGTCTACGCTTGTATTCGCGAGGTCGCCACCTCTGTGAGTGAGGCCCCTTTTATGGTGGGAGTGCAAGGTGCTGGAGTACGCATTCCAGTACCTGACCATCCTGCTCTTGAGCTTATTAACCATCCTAATCGCATTATTGCATCTGCTCAGGAGTTTTGGGAGATTGTACTTACTATCGAGCATATTGATGGTAACTGCTATAACTGGAAGGAGCGCAACGACGTCGGAAGACCTATAGCGTTGTGGACTCTCCGCCCTGACTGGGTGCGATTCGTACCTAAGAAGAACGTAGCACAGTCCTTCTATCTCTACTCTCCAGATGGATCATTTACAAGTAGGAATGATATCCCCATTCCTCTAGACGACATGATCCCCTTCAAGCATGGAGTAGATCCAACGGCTATTTACCAGCAGGGGATGTCGCCTCTCCGAGTGGCGTTTCGTAACACTATACTAGACAACGACGCAACCGACTTCATAAAGGTGTTCTTCGATAACGCTGGTGTACCTTCTGGTATCATCACGGTGAAGCGAAAGCTAAATGACCAGCGAGAAGCTAATCGGATTATGAAGCGGTGGCAGTCACGATACAGTGGCTTAACTGGTTGGCACGCTCCTGCCGTTATGGATGAGGATGCTTCATACGTGAAGATCGGGTTAAACTTTCGTGAGATGGATATGGGCTCTCTCCGTGATGTACCAGAAACGCGAATCTGTATGGCCTTAGGAGTTCCTCCCATTCTCGTAGGGTCGAACGTAGGTTTGAAACGGTCTACCTATACCAACTATGGTGCGGCTAAGACTTCTTTCTGGGATGAGACACTCTCACCTCTCTTTGCTCGGCACGCAAGTAGGGTTGATCAGGACCTCATCTTCCCTGACTTCCCTTCAGACATTAGAGCTACGTCGTACTTCGACCTGTCCAACGTGAGAGCCCTTCGAGAAGACGTGAGTGCACTCTGGAAGAGGACCACGCAAGCACTAAATACTGGGGGGATTACTATTAACATGTTCCTCGTGGAGATTGGTAAAGAACCTGTTGACGGAGGAGATGTGTTCCTGATTCCAGGCAATAAGACAGAGAAGGCAGCTCCTCCCACAGTACGTACGCTTATTGAACGTTTAGGCGAGGTGAGGTACCATAAGCTCTTCAACGTGGTAGAAACACACCTACTTGAGGAAGTAAACGTAGTAGAAGGGGAGGTAGTATGAGTGAGGAAGATACGGTTGAGTATCGCTCCGTGTCTACTGAGTTACGAGTTGACCTAGCGAAGAGACGTATCTTTGGCTTGGCTAACGTGTTTGGCAACAAAGATGCTTTCGGAACGGTGTTCGACAAGGGAGCGTTTAAGAAGACTATCCGTAACAAGTTCAGTGCTGGAAAAGGGAAGATTAAATTCCTCTTCAACCATGATGCCTGGTCGATAATAGGTACGCTCACTCGACTACGTGAGGGAGAGGAAGGCCTTGAGTTCGAAGGGAGAGTCAGTGATACTCCTCTCGGGAATGAGATACTTACTCTCGTTCAGGATGGGGCGCTCACGGATAATAGCATCGGCTTTCGTCGTGTGAAGACTGAGATGAGTGTTGATGAGGGTGGCGATGATGACGACGAACCTACGTTACACTTCACAGAGGTGGAGTTGTTCGACGTATCACCTGTGACCTTCGGAGCTAACGCTCTAGCAGTTATTGGCGGTACACGAAGTCGAATGCCTGATGTACAATCGCTCGCAGACGAGATAGTGGAGCGATTTCTGGTACAGATTCCCGACCTCGCAAGAATTAACGATGAAGGACACTTTCATCTACAGGTAAAGGAAGGAGATACTTCTAATGGGAGGTCACAAGAAACCGAAAATGAAGGGGACGAAGGGAGGCAAGAAGAAGTAAATCAACAGCGTACCAGTTCCTCTGACAGTTCCAACGGTGATAATGAAAATAAGAAGCGTGACGGTAAAGCGAGGCTCCGACGGTCGAGAGCGCGGCTTGCTATAGTAGAAGCCGAAGGGAGGTAAGTAATGCCCACTATGGAAGCGGAGCGGCGTTTGTCTGAACAAGCTCTCGCCCTCTTGACTGAGGCTCGAGAGATCATCAATGCTGCTTCAGATGAAGGCCTGAGTGAAGAAGACGAGGGCCGGGTCGATGTGCTTATGGAGAAGCACACCGAAACGAAGGGGCAGGCGGACAAGCTCAAGAAGACCCGCGATACTCGTAAGGCTATCGAGGATGGTATCGAGGAACATCTTCGGGGTTCAAGCTCCAATGACGAGGAAGGTGAAGACGAAGAGGAAGATGGAGAGACCCGAAAGATTACGCCTGCAGCCGACGAGAGTCGCCGGGAGAATCGTCGACAGAGTCCTGAGAGGAAAGCACAGAGTGACGCATTTAATCGATTCCTACGTTACGGCCAGGCCGCTCTAGGAGAAGCCGAGGTGCGTGTACTGACTGAGGGCGCTGAAGCAGCTGGAGGTTTCCTCGTGCCGGAGGACTTCCGTGCAGAGCTGATTAAGCGCATTCCGGGTCTGACTGTTATTCGCCAACGCGCGACAGTTGGACAGACAAGTCGTGACGTGGTTACCGTTCCGACGGTTACTGGTGGAGACGACATGTTTACCTCCGGTGTTCGGATCACGTGGATCGAGGAGACTCCCTCTGATGATAAGGGGCTGACCGATCCGGCGTTCGGCCAAGAGCGCATTCCGATCAACAAGATGATGGCTAAGACTCGAGTCTCAAAGGATCTCCTCCTTGACTCGGCAGTAGACGTGACGTCCCTGATTACGATGCTGTACGCCGAGGCGGTAGCAATGGCCGAAGATCAGGCGTTCCTCACAGGGAACGGAGTCGAACGCCCTGCAGGTATCTTGGACTCCGGTTCGGGTATCGGAAACACTGACGCTGTGTTCGTAGCTCTCGATACTACTGACGTTGCGGACCCTATCATCGACGCGTTCTATGCGGTCGCTCAACAGTATCGCGGTAATGGGATTTGGATCATGCGATCTGTTGTTGAAGCGAAGATCCGGAAGGTTAAGGACACCCAGAACCAGTACATCTGGCAGCCAGGACTGTCTGCTGGAGCACCTGGTACTATCCTAGGTCGACCGGTATTCAGCTCGGAGTTCATGCCCGCCGACGCCCAGAACAACGTAGTGATGCTGTTCGGTGACATGAGAGGTTATTGGATCTTCGACCGCTTAGATATGGAAATCCAGCGACTCGACGAAAGATACGCGGAACAAAGCCAGATCGGGTATGTTCTGACACGACGGCTCGGAGGCCAAGTGACACAAAGCTACATGTTCCGAACCCTTACTCGTACAGGTGCATAGACCCTGAACGAAGGTTAGTAGATAGGAGGTAACGCGTAATGCAAGTTCACGACCTGTCTGAGCACGTCCTGCTTAACCAGGATATTGCTCCCCTTTCGGTCTCGGCCGCCGGTACAGCTAACGGCGACGCATTAGATATGTCGGATTACGACGGATGTCTATTCCTAATGTCTGTAGGTGCGATCGCTGCTACCGGTACGATCATAGCCAAGATTACATCTGATGCTCTAGCGGCGTTCGGTTCGCCTACAGATGTTCCTGGCGCCACCCTGGTTCTGATCGACGACACGGGTGACAACAGGATCTACGCCATCGACGTACATGGTAACATGCCAGAAGAGTTCATCCGCATCGAGGTGACCGACGCAGTCGCTGTTGCTCGAGTACGTGGAGTCGTCTCGATTCGATATCGGGGACGTCACGCTCCTGTGGTTCAAGTGGCTGCAGAAGTGGCTCAGATGGTCAAGGTGGCCCTCTAAGTCGGATGTTAAGAGCGGCTAGGGAGACAGTCGCTAGGTTCCTAGGGGGAGACCCTGAGAGGATGGAGATGGCCCCTCAGGGCTCTCCCCCAAAGGAACAGAGAAAGAGGCGTCGTGGCTCTAATAAGCGTAGAGGAAATCAAGAGCCGAATACGAACCGATCTGGGTGATGCTCCCCTCGGTCAAATCATTAACGAGGAGGAAGCTGAGATTGTTCGCCGGTTCGGGGTACATGCTGAAGATGGTACAGTGATAGAGACCATCGACTCCGAAAAAGAGTGTAACGTGTTTCTCCCTCGGAGAATCTTCTCGGTCTCGTCTGTAACAGAAGGCGACGGAATTACTCAGACAGCCCTAGCAGTAGCTGATTATAGAGTGTGGCCGAACGAAGGAAGATTAGAACGTATAGCTACGCTCGGTATTACAATCGAATGGCAACCACATGTAGTCATCACGTATACACCACAGGACGACAAGTTTGAGAGGCAACGTATACTACTAGAGCTTTGCCGGATCTCTATTGAGCGGCAGGTTATGAAGCAAGAAACTGTTGGACAGCAAGACTACTCGTACAAGTCTCCAGATAATTGGGAGAGGGAACGAGAGAATGTGCTGTCGAAGCTCCAACACTTCTTGATTATAGGATAGGAGGCGACACGTGCCTAGAGTAGATGTTCCAGTACAACCACCCGCAGGAGCCGGTACCGCAATACTAACGAATACTCCTGCCGACGCAGCCAATAACCATGAGTTCGTGAACGACGGGAGAACCGTTCTCGTTGTGAAGAATGGTGGCGCCGGAGCAACAGTAGTAGATATCATTGCCGTTTCCTGCTCTCACGGACGAGTAGGAGACGTGAGTCAGTCTATCGCAGCTGGTATAGATCAGCAATTCGGTCCATTCCCTCAAGGAGAGTGGAACCAGCCGAACGCGAAGATAAATGTAGACGTAAGTGTTGATACCGACGTAGAGCTAATTGCTTTGAGGAGATAATGCAACTTGTCGAGGTAATGGGTCCAGTACAAAGGTTCAATGGCCACGTTTGGGAGGACATTGAATATACTGTGCCTATAGAGGTCGCTGTCATTGGAGATCTCTTAGGGTGGACCTTTGCTTCGGTTACTGGGGACGTTCCGGTGAGATGGCTCGCAACAGACCCCTCTGTGAGGATCTTGTCTACGGAGGCCGTCGCGTTATGAGTATCAATGGGATGATGATACATACTTGTACTATTGAGCGGGATGCTCAGACGATCAGGGGTTCGTACAATACTAATATGAAATCCTCCTGGCAGCCTCACGCAGAGGATGTACCTTGTCGACTCGTTCCACAAGTGAGTAACGTTCGTGGTATGGGAGGTACTGTAGGTGAGGCGTCGAACGTGGGTCTAAAAGAGTCGGTAAAGCGGGTCGTAAGAGTTATTCTCCCACGCGGTTTAGACATTACAGAACAGGATCGGATTGTGGATGTTAAGTTTACCAATGGTGTAGTTTTGGAGCCTGGTCCTATTAACATCCTTCTAATACGCCCAGCCGAGAAGAGGTCTTCACACCACCTGAATGTAATAGGTGAGAGGGTATTCTAAGTGCCTAATCTAGCTAACATCGGTAGACTACCTGGTGGTGCAGTTACCTTCAACATGTTCGTCGATGTCAATTGGCAGGGTACGCGTGTTAAGGACAGAGTTAGACGAGCAACCGAAGACATTGTTATGGACTTCGCTCAGGATGTGATGATTATTGCGAAGTCGATTGTACACATCATCTCTGGTGTACTTATGAGGTCTATTAAGGTAGATCGCCCAAGTGAAGTCCGTGATCGTACACAAGCAGCAGAGAGTCGAGACTTGGGGCATCCCGTACCTCGGCCAGAGAGACGCGGTAACGTAGTAGCTCTTGCTGTTGGTGGTACTACCTTCTATGCCATCTACGAAGAGCTCCTTCATCCGTATGTGGAACCGGCGTTTCAAGCAGCCTCGGGTAATGTGGACGACACCATAAAGAGGCACAAGATCTAATGGCCACGCTAACGGGAGAAATTGTTGATCCGGTTGGAATAGTAGTACAGTATCTACTAGATCAAGTAGATCTTACCAACCTAGTTGACAAGCGAATCTTTGGGGGGTTGCTACCACCAGGGAGTGCTCAATTAGATAACGCTGTCACTATTAGAATTGCGGGTGGTCCTCGAGAAATATACCAGGAAGTGATCATCCGTCCCAGGTTCGAGCTTCGTTGTTACGGAGCAACTGAGGAAGATGCCGCGCAGGTGTACTGGAGAGTGTACCGGCTTCTTAACGGGAAACTCAACATATCTGCGAACGATGGGAGGGTTTTGTCGATCTGGATTTCTTCTGGTGGAACAGTACTATATGATGAAGTCCTGAATAAACCGTTCATGCTCGCCTTCATGGAGAGTTTCGTACAGGCAGAAGCATTATCAGCATAGAGGAGGTAAGTAATGGCTTTTGAGTCAGTTCTAGTGGGTTCGGGGGAGCTATTCGTAGCCCCTGTGGGAGAAGCGTTCCCTGATGTGGATACTACTCCTGCAGGGAACTGGGAGAGCCTTGGCGACGTCGACGGAGGTGTTACGGTTAACTTAAACCAGACCCTTGACGAGCACCGCGTCGACGACGAATCCGGTCCCATAAAGGCTACGATCTCAGAAGAGGATCTACAGATCGTAGCAAACCTAGCGGAGGCTACTCTTGAAAACCTCGGCAACGCCTTCGACCGCCAGGATCCTGTTACTGCGGCAGGCCCCCCGGCGATCAAGACGAACACCTTGTATCGCGGGGTAGGTGTCGTTACAGAGATGGCATTGCTGTTCAGGACTAGCTCCCCCTACGTTCTGGGAACTGCATCGAACATGCAGTTCGAAGTACCGCGCGCAGTTCAAGCCGGAAACATCGGACCAGCGTTCGTAAAGGATGGTAAGACACTAATTCCGGTGGAGTTCCACGCACTAGCCGACCAGAGCGCGCCTACTGCAGCTGAGAAGTTTGGTAGGCTAATCGCCCAGACGGCGTAACATGTGTTGCACGGGTAAGGAGCCTCTAGCTACGGTGTCGATGGATCTTGGTGCCGCCACTATTCCTGACCACATCCGACAGCTTAAGGCCCTTACCCGTACAGCGAAGGAAGCAACGAGAGCACTTACGGCTCTAAAAGAGGCGCAAGAAGCAGAGGCTTCTACGGCCTCAGTAGCGAAAGGGGCTCACAATGGTAAACGAGAACAATACCCTCAACCTAGACGACCTGACGGCGTCGGCGCCACGCATTAAACTAGGGGCGGATAGTTACCCTCTTCTTCTTCCTAAGCATCTAGGACTACAAAAAGCGGCTGTAGCTCAGAGACTGGGTTCGAAGTTCATTAGCTATGGTAATCGTATGGCCGAAGTACAGGATAATAAGGAAATGTCCGAAGAGGAGAAGGAAGTAGAAATAGATAAGGTTGTTGAGGAGATGGGAACTTCCCTCAATGAGTTCTTGGATATCGTAATGCCATCCATGCCTAAAGAGGAGCGGGTGAAACTCGATGATACACAGCAGATGGCTATCATGGATTTTTTTTCCGAGCAGGCGGCGCAATCGGTAGCCTTCCAGAGGGAGATCTTAGTGGCTACTTCACAAAGGTCTCCTTCTACTGCGGGATCGGCTACGAAGAGCAGCTAAGAATGCCTCCTAATGTGTGGGCTGCTTACGTACAAAACATTGATCAGCACTTGGCGGAGGTTACAATACTACAAGCGCAAGCAGCAACATATGGAGCTACCGCAGGTATGAAGGAAGCTCGAGCGAATCGTCAGTCCTGGATGAGTTACCTTATGACGGCAGCTCGGCCTAGGATAGCAGATGCCTCGCAAATAGGAAGTGCTACGTGGAAGGCACGCCTGCAACAGTCTGGTATTGCTGTAAAAGAGGTTCCTAAGTAATGGCAGGCTTTGGTGGTTTCGGAACTGAAATAGGTCCTGCTACACTGACCGTTACAGGTAGTTCTGCTGGGGCGGAAGCAGCTCTCGATCGCACTGAGAAGCGTGTCTTCGGGTTTGCTACTACTGTTCGTGGAGCTGGTATTCAGATGCAGCTCTTCGGTCGTGGCATCTTAAATATGGTGGCGAATGTTGTGGGAACGTTCATGACGTTCGAGGACGCCTTTATTGGGGTGCAAAGAACAGTAGATGCGACCGAAGAGGAGTTCGCTCTCCTAGAGGCCGGTATTAGAGACATGGCCCTTGTGATTCCCGTTGCGGCGGCAGACTTAGCAAACATCATGAAGATCGCAGGTCAGATGGGCGTTCGAGGTGTAGAGAACCTGTTGGTTTTCACAGAGACCGTAGCGCGTATGGCTCAGGTCACTGACCTCACAGAGGAGTCTACTTCGTTTGCGTTCGCCCGAATTGCTGCTGTTATGCAGCTTCCAATCGATCAAGTAGCGAATCTCGGTGCATCCATTGTTGACCTAGGTAACAAGTTCGCTACTACCGAGCCTCTAATCGTTGACGCCTCTGTGAGAGCTGCCGGCGCGGCAAACACTCTAGGGATTTCCGCTCAGGATCTGGTGGGTATTGTAGCGGCTCTCACTACCGTGATGCCTAGAGCGCAATCTGCTGGTTCCGTACTAGCTAGGACGTTTACAGAGATGGCTGAAGCCGGATTCCAGGGGGGAGAGTCGCTAGGTACATTCGCTAGTACTGTTGGTATTTCAACTGAAGCGATGCGAGACCTTATCAAGACCGACCCCACAGAAGCGCTTGTTCGGTTCTTAGAGGGATTAGGGCGCCTTATCAGAAGTGGTGGTAACTGGGTAGAGGTTCTTGATGCGGTGGGACTCAATCAGATTCGTACTCGTGAAGGGGCACTTAACCTTGCTGCAGCAGGGAATCTTCTACGGAATACAGTTGACACGTCAAATACAGCCTGGGATGAGAATATAGCACTCATAGTAGAATCTGATCGTCGGTTCGCATCGCTGAGTAGTCAACTAGGCTTGTTCCGGAACCTACTCACAGAGATCAATATCATTATGGGTAAAGCTCTTGCCCCTGTGATTAAGGACGTTGTTGACCGTCTCAAGCCGTTCTTCCAAGGGATCCGTGAGTTTACTGAGGCTCATCCGCAGCTTATCCAGATTCTTGGGGCACTGGTTGCGGCGTTCGGGGCGATTGCGTTTGCTGCAGGTACTGCCCTGATTATTGCTGCGGTTGTAGGTATTTTCGGTCTTGTTTCCCTAAGCCTCTTTTTGATCGTGGTGGCTATTATAGCTGTAGCGGCTGCTCTTGGAGCATTGATAATCTTCTGGCCAGAAGTCAAAGCAGCTATGATGCCCTTTATTGAGGCTGTAGATGAATTCTTCAGTAAGGAAGGGTTCGCAAAACGTATTGGACAAGCGCGGGACTTCTTCCGAGATTTCGGTATAAGGCTACGTGGCTGGCTCAAGGACTTCGGAGTTGACATACGTAACTTCCTTAAGGATTTAGGGGTCAACATTCGTAACGGGCTTAAGAGTGTTGGTGTACTCATTCGAAATGAACTGAAGGAGTTCGGAGTTGGGATTCGGAACCGCCTTAAGGAGTTCGGGGAAGGTATTAAAAACACCCTCCGCGATAAATTCGACCAACTTATTACACCCGTAGAAGAGGCTTTCCAGGAAATCTTGGAGACGTTTCAGCATTGGTGGGGAATTATCTCTGACGTAGTTAGTGATAATTGGGATACCATAGTAATGGTTGTTCAGACGGCTGTTACTCTTGTTAAAGATCACATTATCATGCCCTGGTTTAAACTCCTCAAGGCAATGTTCATTAGTGGATGGAATGATATTTCTGTCGCAGTAAAGGCTGCTTGGGACTTCATTAAGATTTTAGTAGTGGTTACCATCGGATTTATCGCGAACTCCTTCATATTTTGGTTCAATACTTTACGGAACATGTTCCAACTAGGGTGGACAGTAATCTCCAATACGGTTAACGTTATCTGGACAACCATGAAGAATCTAGTGCTCATTGGGATCCAATTTATTTCTGGTACCATCCGGTTTTGGATGGCGATACTTCGAGGTGATTGGGAAGCTGCGTGGGATGCAATCAGAGATACTGTTACCCGTATTTGGGGCTTGATAAAAGATACAGTAACTACACAGGCTCGGGGTGTTAAAAACATTGTGCTTGGTATATGGGATGCTATTAAGGACCAAACGAGTACTACATGGAATCTAATTAAGGAGATAGTACTTGGAGCACTTCGAGGTATGCGTGGTGTATCTAAGATTATTCTTAATGGATTCATAGGCATTTTTGAGAGAGCACTTAATTTCATTATTACGGGTATAAACACGTTTGCTGGCAGGATAAATAATATCACAGGGGGCTTGAGCTTCCTGGCCGGCCTACTAGGTGTACCAAGTATACCCGAGATTGGCACTATAGGTGCAGTACATATAGACCGTCTAGCCGAGGGAGGACTTGCACTTCGACCTACCCTTGCGGTGGTTGGCGACGTACCTGAACTTATTACACCCCTAAGTAAGATAGGAAATATGGGTCTAGGCACACAGAACTTCTTCATTGACCAGGTAATACTCCAAGGCGATCCCCAAGAAGGTCTTGAAGCTCTAGGACTCTCTGTGAGTAGTATATAATGCCTTATAGATATACCCCAACAAAGTTCAACGGGAGCTCCCTCTTAGGAGGTAATCTCTTCGTAGGCTTCCAATTACCTAATTCTCCTGCTATCACAAGACAGTTCGCCCCTGTGGAAGCTGCTGCGATCGGCCTGGGAGATCGTGATGTGCGTAGCCAGCCTAAAGGGGGAGTGTGGGAACTACATATCTGGTTGACAAATACTGACCAGGATGATATTGAGGCCTTCTATAAGATCTTTGACGAAGAGGCTGGGCGTGTTTTCCTAGAGATTATTGATGGGGCCGGTATTGCTTGGCAAGTTCTTTGTCGTATGGTACGGTTAAGGCGTGAGAGTTATAGTTACTTCGTTGCGGTACTACGTATAGCGGATGCTACTTGGGAAAGAGTTGCCGAGACGACTACTTCACGTCTAGCTATGTCTGGTGATTCTGATGCGTTTACTGTTGCTAATGATGGTAACCGTAAAGCTCGACCCACATCAATTGCGATCACAGCCAACGCTACTAAGGGTGACGTTGGTATTATAGAAGACTACAAGTTGTCGATACTAGGTGCTATTGCTAATCGTGCTCCCAGTGGATGGAACAATGAACCTGTGCTCCTGACCTCTCTATCGAGTGGTCTCGATCATGCGGCTTTAGTAACGGGTAACGTTCGTGCACTCATTACCGAAGCGGGCGGTATTGACTCCACCCAGGATACAATCGCTTATGATACCGGCCAGAACGGAAACCCTCCCACCAAAGGTATGATAATGATCGATGACGAACAAATATACTATACGGGAGGAGGCGGGTTTACAGCTAGTCAATTAACAGGGTGCGTTCGAGGAATTGGTGGTACTGCAAATGTTGGCCACGCTGATAATGCCGAGATCAAGTTCTCCGAGGGACTTGCTAATGGAGATGATATTCGTGTGTGGCTTAACCAGGTAGAGGTAGACCGTTGGATTGATGGGGCAAACACTGGAAGTCTTAAAGTATGGATCAATGCGACAATGCCTGCGCGTACGGTTCTTACTCCCGATCGTAATAAGGTTCCTATTGGCTTTCCACCAGATGGTGGTACTATTAAGTTTAGAGAGGGAGTATCTAGTTTAAGTGATTCAGGGTTTATCATCATTGGATCGGAGATTATCACATATAAAGGACGTAGTAGTGACCTCACATCAATCACGGAAGTAGAGCGCGGAGCTTGGGGAACTACAGAAGCTAATCACTCTGGGGTATCTGCCTATCGAGGTGATTACTTAGTAGTAGTATCTTGTGGCTTTGCCAAGGCAGGTGACCCTCCATCTCCAGATAGTAAGCGACCTTGTATTCAACTTAAAGCAAGCCTCAACAATCGGTGGTTTTGGGGAGATATAGCAGATGATGCTAAGACTGTATTTTGGGATCAAAGTGAGCCCAACCGGACTGCTCAATGGCGCCCCTCAGTACAACAAAATGAGCTTGATAAGGCAACCGCGCTCCGTATGAAGGAATCTGCTGACTTTGTTAGTTGGGAGACTAATGATCCCATTGCGGGGAAGCCCCTCGTTCCTCGTTTAACGGTATCTCTTCCGCAGGGAATCGAGGCGACTGCGGATGCTATTAACTACGATATCCAGAAGCGGAAAGATATAAGACTACGTATCTTGGGAGTTGACGAAGCTGGATTAGAAGTGGAGTTAGTTGATAGCCAGGATATAGCTGAGGCACTTCAAGGAAATCAAAAAATCACTCCTGACGCAGTATTGCACCAGCTCATTTATAATGGTGTTAGGGCGTACACAACGGTTCAGAATACCGATGAATCGACAGTTCATATTCTCAGCGGTGTGACGAGCTTTTTCTACCGGATGATTCTTGATCAGGACACCGCCATGAAGGCTATCCAGTTGCAGCTTAAAAAGAACGGTGGCGGGGATAGCTTCACTTTCACAGTTGGAATTCGTGATAATAGCGGGGCCAACCCGAGCGCTGGCATAGAAGTCATGTCTCTTGACCAGACTTCGGGGTCGGGATTCACTGCCGCAGACCTAACGACCGCCTATGTAACTTATGAATTCACGGCTACGGCGGGAGCGGGAAAACTCATCGCGGGGATATATTGGATCGAGGTGCGAGTAACGGTTCATAGCACCGGTTCGTTGCGATTGCCCGCTGGACTACCTCGAACGAAGAATGTAAATCACTATAGCACCGCTGCTGGTGATTTCTTAACGAGCGTCACGACTTGGCAACTCGTTCACGAGGGCGATCAGCCGGTACAGCCAGAGGCAACTGAAGCGAACGACTCAGGGAACGACGCCGCTTTTGGTGATACGGATGTTCTCCTAAACGATGCTGCGGCTGATCCAATGACTCCACTTGTTGCTATTGATGCCGCCTTTGGGACCGACTATTATCACTGCGTTGGTAATCTAGTTGGAACAGAATCGGGAGATAGCTTCGATCTTGATGTATGGCTTCAAGTACCACTTGGGGGAGCAACACTCACTATTGACGTCCTGGCTCGAACAGTAACTTATACACGCGGCCAGGAGCGATATAGTCTACCGGTTGTTCTTATTCCGTCCAACTTGGACGATTGGCAGCCACTCTTACCCGGAACCAACAACTTAACCTACACTGAAAAAGATATGGTAGATACGGACTTAGTTATTAAGCACCGAGACGCGAAGGTGTAGTATGGTAACTACTGTAGTTCGATTTCGTAACCCTTTTCCGCCCCACTCGATACTAGCTGAGGTTCGTTCGACTAACCTCGCGTATGGGTTCAAACTAATGGAGCCAGCAACTGGCAGTTTTCAGGTGGCGCGTTCAGAGCCTAGTCTAGACCCAGGTATTATGCGTATAGGAGCCATGGTAAGTATAGAACGATCAGATAGAGTACTCCCATTTGTAGGCTTCGTTAATAGACGTGTTGTACGAGCTGGGGCGCCCAAAATTAACTTTGTATGTACAGATCATGCTGGAGCACTATTTGAACGAGCCCGATTACCGAAGGATTGGTCGGAACTTTCTACATCATCTGGGGATATCCTAACCCAGATATTTGGGGATATTGAAAGACGAGCCGAGCCTCCACTACTAGTTCAGTTAGAGCAGAAAGGTGGTCCAGTAGTAACTTATCAACCCCAAGCAGAATCTTTTCTAGAATTCCTCGGTACCCTAGCAGACTTTAGTGGGTGGGAATGGTTGTTACGCCATGATCCGATAGGTACACAGTTACATACTTCTCTTGTCTGGAAGGGTAAACAAGGACTAGATCGTCGTACTGAGGTTATATTTGAGCAGACACAGGACTTCAAAGAGGTCACCCTTACCGAAGACGCGGAGGGCTTCTTAGGAACGGCTGTAGTAATAGGTGGGAGCGGTAGCGTCGCTGATCGAGATGCTGTTCAAGTTTCTACAAGTGGCCGTACAGAGGGTAGTATTTCTGGGCGACAACTCTCTGGAGGCCCTGTTCGTCCGTCGTCTCTGTCTCCAATACTGGAGGGTACTACTGTTATATGGACTAGGCAGGTATCTAATCAAGAGGCTCTCTTTGCTGGAGCCAAAAAATTATACGATCTTCCGGTGGAAACACGGGAACAACTATCGCCTAAATTGATTGAGTCGGAAATTGACATGGCTAAACTTGGCGTGGGAGATATTATAACAGTAAGGTTGTCAGACATAGACATGGGTAGTTCGTTGATAAGGGTTTGTAGGGTTTTAGGACTGCAACTTAACCCAGAAGCTGGAATCGTAGACGCAGAACTTTTAGTACTACCCGAAGAATCCGTGATTGGAGCGTAATGGACCATCTAGCAACCATAAGACCTAGTGGAAAGTTTCTGCGTCTCCTGGAGCGCTTAAAGCTAAGAGCTAGAAAGGAGGCTCGTTCATGAATATACCTATATCCACGTATCCGAAATACGATCATCTTCTCCCTGTGAGACCTGAGGGAATTGTCATACGTGAGATGGAAAACATTATATTGACCATAAGACGCTCTAGTAGGCGGAGCTAGTGAGAAGTACTAGCACAACGGTCTTGCGGTTTCTTGGTGTATCCTCTATACTAAGATATAGAGACACAGATTAAGACAGACGGAGGGTAATATGGACTTACTAGACAAGGCAAGATGGAGGCGTAGAGTAAGTGGGATAGTGACACCGTTTCTTGACAAAGCCACGCTGAGAAAGGCTGCCCGAGATCTCGGAATGGGCTTCAATAGTGTTTGGGATGTGTGGTGTACAGGTCCTGACGGGAAGTTGAAGTGGGCCGATATGGGTCTGCACAACTTGATGCCAGATGAGGGAGAGCAGTGGATTCTGGAGGTGGCCTTTAGTGAGGCCCAGTCAGTACCTGCTGCGTTCCAGATCGGACTGACGTTCAACAACGCGGGCGGCATCGACGAGTTCACTACCGAGACGACCATCGCCGACGGGGTTGATGGCACCGAGCCTTCCGGTAACGGTTACGCACGGCAAGCTGTGAACTCAGACGGCACCGACTGGACTGTTGCTCTAGATGCGGGTGACTATCGAGCTGTATCAAAGGTGGTTACTTTCACGGCGTCAGGAGGTCCAATTCCTG
>LAZR01000867.1_pt1 | contig 20740 bp, 23 predicted proteins | sample 329461 | NCBI WGS metagenome assembly LAZR01 (sample SAMN03002196, study PRJNA259156) | marine sediment metagenome | biome: sea floor; feature: Hydrothermal impacted sediments; material: marine sediment; isolation source: Loki non-amplified sample from Loki's castle hydrothermal vent sediment ...
AAGAGACTCGTTAAGGAATTGGTCTCGATATTTGCCTGAAATTTTAGAGCTTAGCCAGTATCGTTCATCAAGGTATATCATGCCATCATGTTTCTTGGCGATTATACTACCTAAACTTTGAAGATACTTTATACCTGTGTCTGTGTCTATAATGATAAACTGGTCAATGGCCCTATTGCCCTTTGCGTTTGTCATATTTTTTACCCATATCATATTATATCCTCTCAAATAATGCCGTCTTCTATATATAGTCAATATCTGCCTTATTTACAACCTTTTCATGAAGTTTTAACTTGACAGAGAGTATCATAGCCATAATCAGGTCAATAACGCAGTAAATATTTGTTCATATGTCTGGACACACCCCCAGTATGCCAAGTTAAATCTTAAGTAAAACTTTGAAAAATGTACGTAATACGTCTTGACGTGTTTTTGGGCTTTAATCAATGATGACTCGAATAATCTCGGACGGTTCTATAATTATATGTCCTTGACCGAACATATGCATGGACAGTACGTCCACACATAACGTCAAATGTCCAGACAAGTCCAGACATAATCGAGCATATTTTTTGTGTGGACATTGCTATAATTTCCTTGTTATAAAGAGTTTACAAGTGTTGTGTCCACTACGTCCAGTCATATGGTATAAACTCCCCTTAGTAAAATAGAATATGGTCAAGAACCTTAATGGACAGATTCTGTGTATATGAGTAACATAGGGGAAAATGTCTGGACGTGTGGACGGATTGATATAAGTTCATTGCTCATATAGATTTAACGCGTCCACACATATTCGATGATAGCTTTTGTCTGGACATATCATGGACGTGGGCCTGATTCAGCCTAAGAACATCAGTCTCGCTGTCCACGTCCACACATTTGCACACTGATTGTCGGTTTGTATCTGATTGGACGTGATTATATGTTCTTGACCTTGATTATGCATGGACGTAAGAATAGTCGGACGATATTCTGCCCGGCTATTGGTGAAGTGATTAGTCTATGCAATGTAATGCTACCGCTTCGCCTGATATGTTAATTTCATTCGGATATGGTTCATCGTTAAGGTGAACACGTTTCTTGCAGGTTTTACATTCAGACGACCACCAGTGTCGATACTTCCTATTAAACTGATTCATTTTATGCCCGCGAAATCTACATGTTTCTAATGCTTCTTTGCGTAAACGTTCTAATGTTCTCATATTATAGCTCCTATTAATAAGTTATCATTGACTATTTTATCCGCTTGATTATTTTTTCTTGACTATTTTATAGCCATATTCATCCAGCTTTTGTTCGAGCATTTGATACCTATGGCTACCAATATAATCTGTTGTTGATAATGCCTTTTTGATTGCTTCTTTCTTGGTCATTGTGCTATCCCCTATTAAGTTATCATTGACTATTTATGTAGAGTATAGCATACTATCAATGACAATGCAAGAACAAACTGAAAGAATGTACTTGAAAGCACACTCACTAACACAAAGTCCGATAACCCCGTACCCGACCCTTGAATATCGGACGTTCACGCGAATGGACCCTTCTCCTGGGCAAAATCCATGCGTAAATATTTCGTTTCGAGGTTGTACTTGACAAATATGGCCCATAACCGCAGTAATAGCAAGGATTTACAGAGATGTCCAGGCATATGTGAAACTATATTACAAAAAATATATAAAAAAATAAATAATAAGTTGTCCACAGGGCAGAAACTGACCATGTATAGAGGGCAGGTAAAACGTAAGGCCCGATATGAGGGGCAACGTGGGAACGTCAACGATACGTAAGCCCACAATAGCCCCCTCAAAGAGAAGGAGACCGAGAATGAGCCATGAAGACCCATCGCCCATACAGGTTAGGGACGCAGCACACTATAAGGCTGAAGTGACATGCCTCAACTGCGGCAGTGAGACTGAGGTACACCCGCCTGCTGGAACTCTGGTATTAGAGTTTACCAAGGAACAGAAGATGGTGTGCCCGAATTGTGCATGTGTAGATGCAAGATTGGTGGTGAAGACCTGATGTTTACTGATCAAGAACTAACAGACTACTACAACAGCCTGCCGGAGAGTGGACGTGACATGACCATAGAGGCATTCAAGCAACAGGTCCATCGTATCCTAGACCCGGTGACGAACTCTGAGCAGCTTAAGCAGATGATACTAGATCGGCAGATGGACCGGACTGCCAGGCACAACAAGGCTGTAGCTGATCGGGCACTTGAGAAGAGTAGATTGGGGATTAGGTGACATGGCAGGACGAGTTAGACTATTCAGTGAATGTAGATGCGAGCGTAAAGAGATACCAGTTAGGTCTATGGCTGATGCCAATGGTTATGTTAATGTAGGTTCAGTTCAGTGCTCACGATGTTGGGATGTGATTAATTTCGTTGCCATAGAAGAACCTGATTGGCCGGTATTGCTTAGAGGATTGTGACATAATAACGAGGAGATATAATGGATAACTATTCAATGGACAACATGGGCAACAGAATACCAGCGGATGTGCACGCATCTGATCCTGTAGCAGGATCTGGTATTACATTGGCTACTGGTACTGCTGGTGATGATAAGACGCAAACATTGGTCGGTGGACAGATGTACGTCATTACTCTGATAGGTACTGCTGGTACTGCGATTCTAGCCAGTTCTACTGGGGTGACATCAACAGCCGCTAACATAGAGTTTGTTTTCCCCGCTGGTTACTCCAGTGTGTTCAGGATGCCGGAAGGTCTGACCACCTTGTACTTTGAAGGTACTGAATCAAGCAAGAACGCTTACCTCCGTAAGCTGAATAGTGATACATAGGAGTGGCACCATGAAGAACATCCATAGTTATATATTGACAGTAGTTATTACAGTCGGCTTGGTTCTGACCTTCATAAGTTGGGGTGTTGCGGTCGTTAAATCTCCTAAGATGGTACACCAGGTTAATCTACCTGATATGATACAGGAGGTCATGCCGAGTGCCGTGCATATTATGTGTGATCAATGGCAGGGATCTGGTGTGGCCCTAACCCCGGATATTGTAGCTACTGCACGTCATGTTGTAGATGGAGTGAACTATACTGTCACATTGAATAATGGTTGCAGGCTTAAAGGTTATCAGGCTGTATCCCATAAGGATTATGATATTGGGTTTATAAAGGTAGGTTCTAGGTGTGTAGCTAAACGATCTGAGCACAGCGATGAATATCGAGAGGACAATACCTTTTTGGTAGGGCATAAAGTAGAATTGAAACCTGCCGAGTTTGGCAGCATAGATGACTGTGTACTGGGCCAGTCTGTTTTCATTGTAGGCAGCCCTTACGGAAAGATAAACTACAACAACGTGACATTGGGAATTGTATCTGGTCTGGATAAAGACTGGGATAGCCTGTCACGCTATGGAGAACCTTATGGCTGGAAAATTGCATTTACGTCTGATAGTGCTGCTCATCCAGGTAATAGCGGTGGGCCTGTATTCAGCATGGACGGTGTGGTGCGTGGACTCCTGGTTGGAGGTTTTAGTCCTGTACTTAACTGTAGCATGCCCTCTGACCTGTTTCTTGATGATGTTGAGCTTATTAAGATGTTATTCGCTCAAGAGAAGTATAAGGTTGAAAAAGAAAATACAAGCGGCCCGGAAGATTGGTACGGGAACCCCATAGAGATTGAATCGCATGACTATTACATGAGTGATTGAAGGTCTAGATGGATAAACAGAAGTCAACTCGGAAAGCAAAGGCTGAAGCTAAAAAGTTACTAACCGGTTTTATCAATGATATAGCCCTGGAAGACAGTGACATAACCAGGGTATCTGGTGAAGAAATCGGTGATGTTGAGTTTATATCTAAGGCCGAAGCACTGGCACGCTACATATGGAAAGCTGCCCAAGGCTATAGAGAAATCGTTGTAGCGGTGGATAGCAAAACCGGTGAAAGAACCGAGCGTACTGTAATACATGCTCCTGATAAGGCGTATGTAATCATGCTGTATGACCGTATGGAAGGTAAAGCAGCCAATACTGAAGCAGTTGTTGATGATAGTAAACCTACAGCAGCGGATAGAGTTTCCGATTTGGCTAAGGACAGACTGAATAGTATCGCCAAGGGAAAGAGATGACAGCCGTAATAGATAGCTTAAAACCTAGTCTATCGACCCCATTTCCGAACGTACAAGAGTTCTGGGAATGTACCAGGACCGGTCTAGTTGTACCAAAAGAAATACTCCCCAATTTGAACTATAGAGCCAAGATTTTGCATGAGGCTGAATATGATAAGGGTATGCAAGAAGACTTGATGACTGCCTGTTCTGAGTCATTGCTGTATTGGGTAAATACATTTTGTTTCACTTACCATCAGTTTGATGTAGAAGGTGACACTGGTAAGCGTTATCAGTCTGAATCAGCACACTGTCCGTTTATATCGTGGGATGTTCAGGACCAATTATTTGAACGGTTCATATATCATCTCAATAATGCTAAAGATATACTGGTAAACAAGTCACGTGACATGGGTGCCAGTTGGATGTGCAATATATTCATTCATTGGTTATGGCTATTCAGGCCGCAGTCGCAGCTATTAGAATTATCAAGGACTGAGTCTTATGTAGACCAAGCGGGTAACATGAAGGCTCTATTCCAGAAACATGACTATATTAATAAATTTCTTCCTGAATGGATGCTGCCTCCGTTGTGTATGCCTAATCAGAAGTTCCGCACCAAGATGCACATGATGAACGACCTTAACGGTAGCTGTATAGATGGTGAATCTACTACTGAGCATGCTGCATCCGGTGACAGAAGGTTGGTAGTATTGCTTGATGAGTTTGCCAAGGTTAAGAACGGTAAACTGATGCGGAGTGCTACACGTGATGCTGCCCTGATGCGTATTATAAACTCTACTGTAGCTGGTCCCGGCACCGAGTATAGTAAGTGGAAGAACGACGGCACCATAGTAGTATTCCCGTTAATGTGGTGGGATCATCCTGATAAGGGTACGAATCGTTATGTAGAACAGAATAAGGTGACACAGGAATGGAAGATAAGATCGCCTTGGTACAACAATGAAGAGAAAGAACGGTCTCCGAATGAGATGGCCAGGGAGATTGATGCCAATGATCTTGAGTCCGGGTCAACATTTTTTACCAACACCAATATAGACAAGCATATAGCTATATTCGGGAAAACACCAAGGTCACAATGGAACATAGACTTCATTCGCGGTGTACCTAGTGACTCTATATCTACCATATTGAAGAAGAAACAGATAGCCAAGGTATCAGTTAAGCGGTCTTTGCACGGTAAACTCAAGATATGGGTTAATCTCATAAATGGTAGACTAGATCAACACTATGACTACATAGTGGGCATAGACCTTAGCAAAGGGCAGGGTGCATCCAACTCTGTGTTGTCTATAAAGAACAGGCAGACTGGCGAGAAAGTAGGCGAATGGGCTGATGCTAATACACCTCCATACGAGATGGCCAGAATAGGTATGGCCGTAGCTCTGTGGATAGGGGGACGCAGGAGACTACCACTTTTGAAGTGGGAGATGAACGGTGATCCCGGTTATGACTTTGGCAAGAATGTAGTCAAGAAATTTCATTATCCATATTATCATCGTGACGTTAAGCCCGGCAATATAAGAGATAAGAGCACCAAGAAATATGGCTGGCACAACAGTCGTGATGCCAAGGCTATACTGCTTAGGGACTATGATAGGGCATTGGCCCACGGTGGCTATATCAATCATTCCATAATATCTTTGCAAGAAGCTAAGCAGTATATCTATTACGATTCAGGTGGAGTCGGACCAGCTTGCCTTATAGAAGAGAGTCAGTCAGCTAAGAAGACACATGGTGACAGGGCTATGGCTGATGCTCTTACTATTGAAGATAAGTTTCGCAAGTTCAAGGATACCACCAAGGCTGCTGCTAAGCGTAATCCGCGTACAGCAATAGGTCGTAGACAGTTATTGAAAGATAAACGGGTTAAGAGAACTAGAGGTTGGAAAACATCGTTTGACTTTAGAGGATAGACATGGCAGACATTTTAATGGCCAGAAAATTAAGCTTGGCGGTTAAAGATGGTTTTGACCGCAATAGACGTTTCGCCCGTGCACGTGCTATGTTCATACGCGAGTATGTGGGCAAGTACTACGCACAGGAGTTCGGGCTTACGGGTGAGGAACCCATCAATCTTATATTCAATACACTTAGGGCTATGGTGCCTAATCTGGTTATGCAGTCAGGCGTGAATAAAGTAGGTACTGAGATTACAGCACACCGTGACTATGCATCCCTCTTGGGGTTAGGACTTAACAAGTTGGATAAGTTAATTGAGTTCAAGGACACCATGCGTGGTGGCATAGTGGATGCCTTTTTCCTTATGGCTATATTCAAGACTGGGTTAGCCACCAGTGGCAAACTTCTAAATTTCGGTGATGTGTTAATTGATCAAGGCCAGATATACTCAGATGTAGTAGACTTTGATGACTTCGTGTTCGACCCGGTATGTAAGGACTACCGCAACGCTGCGTTTATAGGCGATAGGAATAGAGTGCCAAGGCAGTTACTCCTTGATGATAATGAGTTCAATCATGATCTTGTGATGCAACTTCCGCGATCTATATCTACTGATGCCAAGAAGAGAGTTGAGAGCATGTCGCGTAGGGGTATGAGTGACTCTGAGATGTTCGAGTTGCAGGATTTTGTAGACGTGGTAGAACTCTATGTGCCTGATGCTAATGCCCTACTTACTATACCTGATCCGCACCAGATCATATTAAATGACTGGCTGGCAGCACGTGACTATTACGGTCCCAAGTCTGGACCTTATACCATTATGGCATTAACACAACCTGTACCAGGTAATCCATATCCGATAGCACCGGTAGGTATATTCTACGATCTGCACAAGATGGCCAATAGAATGATGGTCAAGCTTATGAATCAAGCTGACCGTCAGAAGGACATTGCCATAGCTGATCCGGCTGGTGCAGATGAGGCTGAAGATCTTAGAACCGCGTCAGACGGTGATATCGTGATGGGTAATCCTGATACTGTAAAGGTCGTATCTTTCGGTGGTCAAAACCAAAAGAGCGAAGTTATGCTTGAACGTTTACAGGTGTGGGCCAACTATATGTCCGGTAATCCTGATCAGGTAGCTGGTCTCGCATCTGAAGCCGATAGTGCGACCCAGGCCAGTATCCTCCAAGCTAACTCTACTGTGACTATAGAAGATGCTAGAGGTATGGTATATGATGCCTCTGCTAATATAGCTAAGAAGAAAGCTTGGTTCATGCATACTGATCCATTTATAGATGTACCATTATCTAAGCGAAAACCAGGTGGTGAATACGTACAACTTGTGTTAACACCAGAACAAAGACGCGGTGATTTTTTGGAGTATACATTCAACATTAAAGCTCGGTCTATGTCGCGGTTAGATCCTGCTGTAAGGACCAAGCGTATCATAGAGTTCGCTACTAATGTTATGCCTAGTGTTGTGAACTCAGCTATGGTAAACTCACAGATGGGCATACCTACTAATGTGCCAGGAATATTAACTGATATTGCTGATGAATTGGGTATATTGGAAGATGTGCAGGATTGGTTTGAAGACCCCCAGTTTATACAGCGTATGCAGTTAGTGCAACAACTAGGGCCGCAACCAGCAGGTAAGGCTCAGCAAGCCGGACCAGCGGCGGGTACACGCGGCAACGGGAACCAGACTAAGATACAGTCAGGCTTTCAGGAACGTAAACAAATTGAACAACTGGGTGCCGATGAAAGTCAAGGTGCCAGAACCTCAGAACCAGGAGTATAATTATGTCACCATGTATATCAGAAGTTAATCCTAAAAAGATAGGTGGTTACGATAGGTACGATGTTGAGGATGCTGTTCGCGCTATGCGAAAGTCGGCAGAGATTGAAGCTGATCCCAAGTTTCGTAAAGTGGTAGCCAAAGAAATGAACAAAGAAGCTGGCCAACTTGTAGAAAAGGCCAGTTTGTTAACCAAGACATCTGCCAAGCTAAAGGCAGTATTCGGAGGTAAGAAATAATGGCTAGTATAACGAATAATTTCAATGCGTTAAAAAACAAGAATCCAGGCATGACTGACGATGAAGCTATGAAACAAGCTATGGCCCTAACTGCTAAATCCAGGACCAGGTTCCGTAAGGCCAGCAAAGCTAAAGCTGCCAGCAAGAAACCTAACTGGGCTAGCAGACTTAAGAGCAAGGTTAAGAAAACTCTGAAGTCACGCCATAGTAAAGCTGGCAAGGCATACAAAGAAAAGATGAAGAGCGGCAAAGGAAGAGGTTACTAATGGTGACACACAGCTTCGTATGTGATAGTTGTATAGTGCTGGTACAGGATACTTCCACCAAGGGCGTTCATAGCTGCCCAAAATGTGGTGGTGAGATGCGGTGGGATCTTAATATATGTATCCACGGTAACTACAAGACCCCGATACATTCAGATTCGCTAGCCATACATCCTGATCAACGAGCATGGCATGAAAAGACATTTCCCAATATAAGATTGGATGATGAATGTCGACCCATATTTGATAATTTTACCAACCACGAAGCTTATCTAAAAGCCACTGGGTTTGGTAAGGAAACACAGCGAGTTAAATCGCTTGGCAAAGAAGTAGTTAAGACAAGTATAACCTAGAAATTACCTACACCTCCGTACACTGGATGTTCTGGTGACATGAGGAAGCTAATTAGAATAGGAGAATTAGTATGCGTGAAATGGCTAAAGAACTTAAGGAAGGGAATGCAGGAGACCATACGGAAGGTCTAAAAGAGGTTGATGAGAAAGCCATAACTGAACCTGAACTGGTAAACACAGTAGAGGAACGGTTAAAAAGTCTCAACGAACTCGTAAGTGGTGACGAACCAGAAGCATTACCAGACGGCGATACAGATTCTACACCTGATCCTCCCGACGAGAAAGATGATGTCGAGATTGATGAGGAAGTTGATGAAATCGACGATGGTGATCCTACCCTGGTCAAGGACGGGGTCAACACGGATAGCGAGGATGGCAACGATGTCACCATCCCCGATGCTTATGTAAGAGCAGCTATCCACAATGGAATGAAACAAGAGGACGTTGATTTTCTTGTAAAGCAAGATCCCAAACTAGCATTGTCTACATTTACCAGTATGTACAATAGCGTGACCAACGCATCTAAAGAATGGTCACAGCTTGGCAGAGCCAAGGTAGAACAAGAGCGTGCTATAGCAGAGGCTGACAGTAGGCGTGTCGTTGAGAAGTCGCAACATGATGTAGATCCACTGATAGGCAAACTCAAAGAGACATATGGTGATGATCCGTTGATAGAGGTAGTGACTAAACTTCTTGCCGATAGACCGACACCAGTTACTACAGCACCAGTTTCGCAGCCAGCAGATCTATATCAGACAGCTACAGCACGGGCTAACGCCAGTGCCAATGCTTCTACGGACGCCAGGGTAAATGTTTTCTTTGGTTCAAACGCCATGAAACCGTATGAAGATTTTTACGGCATGATGGGGTTAAGCCAGTCGTTCAATGACCTATCTAATGGACAACAGGAGCATAGGTTGAATGTAATGCAGGAGGCTGAATACATTATGACCGGTCTTCGTATGCGTGGGATAGATTTACCTGTAGAACAGGTTCTTGAGAAAGCTCACCTGGTAGTCACTGAACCCATAAGGGAACAGGTTATACGCGAAAATCTTAAGAAGAACGCTGTTACAAGAAAAAAGGCCATGACATTCAGACCGTCTAAGAGTAAAAAGACGACCAATGCCGTTGTCGATAGTCAACGCAAACCTCAAAGCAGACAAGAACTTTTGAGTAGAGTAGAGCAGAGATTGGCCGGTGTGCCGAATCTGCGATAATTAACAGGAGGCAATTATGGCCGGAGTAAAAAATGCAGACATGATCGACCTTATTGAGACGACCTTGCCTGATTTACCCGAACAGTATTTTGAAGTAACATGGACCAACCAGGATTACGAGGCATGCCGTATCTATCAGCGTGATCGGATAGAGATCGACGGTGGAACTTCGATTAAGCGTAAAGTTATGTTTAATCCCACCGGCAACGCACGCTATCGTAGGATGTATGATACAGATGATCCTGCTGTATCAGATGTGATCCATGAGATCGACGTACCCTGGACTCAGATAGGTACGCATTACTCGTGGGACAAGCTGGAGATTCTGCGTAACAGAAATTCAGCAAAGGGTTTCATCAGACTGCTTGAGACCAGACGTATTGACGGTCTGTGGAGTTTGGCTGACCTTATCGAAGAGAGATTCTGGAAGACACCTACAAGTTCTTCAGATGACCTCTACCCGTATGGCGTACCGTATTATCTCAACACGTTGGATGCGGATACAACCGGTAGTGACTTTAGCGGTCAGACTATTCGATTCCAGAATGGCAGCACTACTACTACCTGTGCTGGCATCGATGCTTCAACTGAGGCCAAGTGGAAAAACTATGCGGCCACTTATACCAAGGTGGACAATGCTTTACTTAAGATTTTCCGCAAGGCGTTCTTGCTCACCAAGTTCAAAGCACCACAGGCATTCGGCATCAATGATCCTGCACAGAAGAGAAATGCAGCTAAGAGAATTTATTGTGATGCTGATACAGCCGTAGCATTGCAGGAACTTGCCGATGCAAGAGATGATTTCCATCGCGGCAATGATGTCCTCGGCAACATTAAGATGGGCGATGATGCTGTTGTACGCATCAACCGTCTGCCGGTTATCTACATCAACCAACTTGATGGTGTAACTGACCCCGTGACATCAGATGCTCTGGCACCATTGTATTGCATCGACTTCGAGAAGTTCATTCCTTATGTTCAGGATGGCTACTGGATGGAAGAGGGCGAACCCATGACAGACAGATTACAACATACCACGTACACTGTCTTTCTTGATGGTTCACACAACAACCTGTGCGTCAATCGTAGGACCGCTGGTTTCGTAATCCATAAACCGATTACAGCGTAAACCAACACCAATCATGTTGGTGTAACCAATATTAACCTGGTCATGGTGTGATAGCCATGATTGAGAACAGGAGATTAAAATGAGTAAAATTCAAAATATGGGCGTAGGTGCCTATGATGTGTACTGCGAGACCAAGCGGGTTTTTTATCGCCCTGTAACTGCTTCCACGGAAGTTAAGGTCGGACAGCCGGTTTGTTATAACAGTGATTCTGTAACAGACCAAAAGGAACGAACCGCCCATCCTAATACTGGACACCTTAACGGTGGCGGTCTTACCGCTTATGCTGAGGGCGTACAGTCCTTTACTGGTAGATTGTTTATTGTAGAGGAACCTCTTACAGCTAACCTTCACGCGTGGGCAGGTATTGTAAAGTCACTCGGCCCGAAACTTGGTACTGATGGTGACATGATTGAGATCTTTATCCCAACAGAAGGTGCTATAGTTCCGGTTATTAGCGATCAGAATTGTATACTGGACAGAACCATTATTGGTATCAGAAATGGTGAAGCCGCGACTTCTTATCCTGGTCGTCCGATTGGTGTAGCTATGGAAACCAAAGACCGCTCAAGCACCGATGGCTTGGTCTGGATGAGGTTCAAGAGCTTCGATTATGGTGCCATAAAGGGTGGTGGTGATTCAGCTTCTAATTCGCTGATTGTCGACGATGAGATTACATCCAATAATGTTGTGTTGGATCAGAGAAACTATCGTTTTGACGGTACCGGTCGTGCAAGAGCATTATACTATGTCGGCGAAATTGCAGGACTTGGTAATGCAATGTGGGGTATGTGGAAGTTTAGAACATACGTTAATGCTGCTTTAGTAAGTAGCGTTGTGCATGTTGTTACTGCTAATTTGCACTTCAAGGACGCTGCAACAATAGCCGTTACTTCAGGCCATTGGAACTCTGCTTTCTATGGTACAGTAGAAACAGAAGTAACTTCAACCGCACCCACTTTGTCAGGTGGTAGTGTAGCTGGCATCTCACTTGAATATTACGTTGATGAGTCAGTTGCTGCCCCGGCTAATGCATACGCCATTTATGTACATGCTGGTACATATAATTGGGATGGCTTGCTGGCTATTAGAAATGCCGGTGACTGTGGTGACGTTGCTACAGTTGAAGCTGGTGATGCTGGTGGTGGCTCTATTCCTATCTACATTGCAGGTACTACTTATTACCTGCATTATTGGAACGCTGCTTCGTAATTAACTGGCCAGTAACCGAGCACTCCTTTAACGTGGGGTGCTCGGCCTGGCTTCTATTAACCACGTTATAGGAGAAAGTTATGAAAAAGTTTAGATTAGATTTAAGCGAGTATGATGTGACAGTTACAGTGCCTGTCACTAAAGAAGATGGCTCTCATGTGTTCGAGGACCAGACTAATACATACCCATTACGCGAGAATATCAGCACATGGCTTCGCAGTGTGGGTGTTTTTAAGTCAGCCGAAGATATTGCTGAAGCTGTCAGCGTGGCCAAACAGATTCGTGATTGCACGGCAGATTCAATAGAATTAGACGGGCGTGAAACAGATGTGCTGAAGAAAGCTGTAAATCGTTTAGTCGAACTGACCGCAGAGGGTAAGGCTAATCTTGGCGGTGAAATTCACGAAGAGGCCATCATTCGTGTCGTGAAGATGCAGGAGCATAAACTATGAACGTAGACCAAGCTGCTATTAATATGAGTAATGTACTGCAAGACAGTCGCATTGAAACACCTAAAGGCCCACTGACCTCACGCGAGCATCAACAGTTAGCTGCTGATTTGCACCTGCTGATATCACGGGCTAAAGAGGTGGATGAAGCTACAGAGGAAGCCAAAAGGTTAGTTATAAAAGTTGCTAATCTAGAGGGTGAACTAATAGCGTTGAGAGAAGACCTCAAGCAGGCTAGAATAAAAGTGCATGAAGTGATTAAGAATGCAGGTGCCGAGGTACCGGGAGAGTTTCTCAGCGAAGAGGAAGAGAAAGAGCTCCTGAAAGAAATCAAAGGAGCACCTGATCCCGGACCGATTGAAGCACCAAAGGAGTAAACATGGCAAGTGAACCTTCAAATGCTAAAACATTCTATGACCTGATAATCCATGTAGCTGAGAAGTTACATATAGTAGATTACAGATCTAACGGGACATTGTTAATACCCACTGACCAGTATGGTTTCGAGTTATGTAAGCGGGTAGTCAATGGTGGTATAGAGATGTTCATAACTGACTGCCCTGAGAAGGGATGGCGTTGGATGCGTAGGTTGGCCCCGGTGACATTCGCCGTAACATATACCGGCACAGCTACAAGTGGTGGTGCTACAACCTTGGTAGACAGTAGCATAGCCGATACATATGCTGATGACTTCTTCAACACATATAAGATATTTATAGAAGTTGGTACTGGTAAAGGTGAATCAGCCACTGTCACTGATTATACAGGTTCGTCTGGTACGTTCACGTTCTCGGCATTGTCTGGTGGTTCTACTCCTGATACTACAACCAAGTATAGCATAGCCAGGTCGCTTAATGCTATAGACGGTGACGGTTCAAGATATTTGCTCCCGGCTAGTTTTGGTGGTACTGTAGATGGTAAGATCGAGTATGTAAAAGACACCAATCGCGGTAGGTATATAGAATGGGTAGATGAGGCTTTCATGCGGGCACGTAGGTCTATAACGCTTAATTCAGGCTACCCATTATGGTCGGCTATACTGCCCAATGAGCCTACAAGTGAGAATCTATCGGCATCGCGTAGGTGGGAGATCATGTTCGATCCCAGACCTATAGCCGCTGATACAGTACAGTTTCCATTCACATTGTATTTTGATAAGATGCTGATGGAAACTGGTACTGCTACTGCTGGTGCTGCAACTAGTCTTACGGACTCAAACAGGTGGGAAGTTGATGATTATTTTAATGACTGGATCTTGACTGTACGTGATGGACCTGGGCGAGGTGAGACAGCTACTATAACTGATTATACTGGGTCTACGGGTAAGTTTGATTTTACAGCATTGTCTGGTGGTAGTACACCCACTACCGCCAGTGTGTACACAGTAGAGCCAGCCGCTAATCTACATCCTGCCGGACATCAGTTTGACAATAGTATTAAATCTGCATGCTTAGCATATGCAGAATTGGAAGTTCAAGACGAGCATATAGATAATCAATGGACTGAATATTATCACAAAAAGGATCTACCTAATGCTCATAAATTAGACAAGCGTTCAGCACCGAGAACACTCGGTAAGATGCTGGACAGAACCGTAAGCTTGCATCGTAGCATAGGTATGCCCCAACCGTATCGGAGCTATAACAATGTCACTACGGAGCATGATCAAGCATAACAAGCATAACAAGGAGAACAAAATGGGATTAAACAGATCGAACGTAAAGTATTATCTTGAGAATCAGATTGAGAGTGACAATCGAGGAGTAATGGGTAAGGTGTATGAGGAAGAGTTTACGCTTACCACAGCAGAGATCCTGGCGTTGTTTACCACGCCAAAAACACTCGTAGCCGCACCAGGGGCTAATAAGACACTTCAGTTTATGGGTGCCGTGGCCTTCTTGGATTTCAACAGTGTCGCATACGCTACGTATGGTATCGTAACTGTTAAGTATACTGATGGTTCAGGCACAGCGGTAAGTGCACCTGTAGCCGCTGCTGTGTTGGTGCAGCAAGCTGATGATGCTGTGATAGAGGTTGCCCAGTTATCAGATGACGCAGAACTCACGCAGAACGCAGCATTGGTTCTTGCTGTTGATACTGGTAATCCAACAGCCGGTGACAGTCCGATTCGTTTCAAGATTTTCTACCGTATCTTGGATTTCAGTTAATATTATCAGGGGAGGGTGCGTCCCTCCCAAAGGAATTATACTATGGATTTAGCATTTCCATTCAGGGGTTATCATGTCGGAGTGAGTACTGAGAAACAACCTGAAGGTACCACTCCATATATACAGAACATGCGAATATTGTCTGTGCTTAACGGCAAGATAGTAGGTGGTCAGCGTGGTGGCCTACAGAAAGCGTATACGCAGCAGATAGGTGGCCTGGCTTCACCTGTAGTTTTCTTAACCTATATTACTGTGGTGGATTAATATGGCTGTTACACTAAGAGATAATTATTCAGGAACAGCAACACCGTATTTTGCATTAACTCTTAATGCTTCTACAGATTGGGCTTTTCAATCATTTACTACTACTCAAGGATATTCATTAAGTAGAATAGATTTTTGGATGGCTAAAAATGTAGGCGGCAGCATTGGTACTTTAACTGTAGAGCTATATGCTTCCGATGGTAGCGGAGAACCTACTGGTGGTTTATTAGCTACTGGTACTATAGCAAATGCAGATGTTGGTGACACTTCCAGTTATTCTTGGGTTCTTTGTACTTTAACATCATCTTATAATTTACTACCATCTACAAAATATATTATTATTTTACGAGGGGCATCACTTAATGGGGCCAATTATATTATATGGTCATACGACGATGATGGTATAGGGGCATCTGACTTCGCTGGTGGAGACCAAGGATGGAGTACTGATAGTGGAAGTAATTGGTCTATTGATACGACACAAGATCAACTGTTCAGGTGCTACGGCGATACTACCCCGCCTACAGATAAAACCTATACTAAAAAACTTGTAGCTATCGGCAACCATGAATTGTGGCAGGAGTCTGTAGCGGGTACCATGAGTGAACTTACAGCGGCTAATTCTGACTTCAATACTTCTAACAAACTCAATGCAGTAGTGGCCTTTCAGAAATTATTTATAGCTAATGAATCTGCTCTTAAGATAGCTGATTTCGTAAACGCTAAGATAGCTACTGCTGATGTAGGTTCTAACCCTCCACATCGTGACATAATACTTACGGGTGGTTCTTCCGGTGCTAAAATGGTGGTGGACTATATAACATCCACCAGCAGTGCGTGCACTATATATGGTAAGAGAACTACAACTGCTACATTCACAGCCGGTGAGACAGTGACAGGAACTAACCCATCTACTAGTCCATACGGTACCAGTGTGTCGTTTGTAATGACCGGTGTAGCTGAAGTAGCGGCACCACACTGGTACGACTGGACTGTGTACGGTACTGATGCCACCAACTATGGTGCCATGCCAGCCAAAGCTTACCTGGTGTGTAATTTTATGGGATGCTTGATGTTGAGTGGCGATCCTAACTACCCGCACCAATGGTATATGTCACGACAGCTTAATCCATTTGATTGGTTGTACGCACAAGATGATGCCCAGTCTGCTGTAGCTGGCAATGATGCTGATGCCGGTGAAGTAGGTGATATTATAAAAGTAAACATACCATACAAGGATGATTATGTTGTACATGCCTGTGCTAACACATTGTGGTATATGACCGGGCATCCATGTGCCGGTGGCACTATTGTAGAACTTGACCTCACTACCGGGATATTAGGTGACCGTGCTTATTGTTGGGACGACAAAGGTAACCTATACATGATGTGTACAGTAGGTTTGCTAAGAGTGCCACCTGGATTCGGGCCATTAGAGAACTTGACTATAGAACTGTGGCCTAATTTTATAGCTGATCTTGCATTTGACGCTTCACTACACAGGATTACTTTAGCGTTCAATCCTGAAGATAGAGGTGTACACATATTCAAGACTACGCTATCTAACGGTACCAGTTCTGCCTGGTGGTATGATCTAAGAGTAGAAGGTTTGTTTCCTGATTCTTATTCTACTGATCACGGTGCGTTTTCGTCAGTATACTATCAGAGTGAAGATCCTAGTTATAGAAAATTGTTGATAGGGTGCAACGATGGGTATATAAGGTTCCTGGACAAAACTACTAAGAATGATGATAGCACAGCTATCGACAGTTATGTAGGCTTCGCACCCTTGGGCCTTAGTACGAGTATCAGGAAAGACGGCATAATTGAAAATATAGATGTGGTAACAGGCGGTGGTGAATCGAGTGGTTCATTAAGTGACTCTGATGATATCTTATGTTCAGTGCATGTAGCACGCACAGCAGCCAAAATCATTGAAAAACTAGATGGTGGCACTGCTGCTAAATTTACTAAAACATTCTCAGGGCCTGGTTGGTCACGCAACAATATGGATCGTAGATCTGCACGTGGTCAATGGGGTGGCATAGTGCTGAGCAATAACACGGCTGGCGAAAGCTGGTCTATAGAAAGATTGATTCTTGATACACGTGAAGTAGGAAGGAGCATATAGTGGTAGAGTATTCTAAATTATATCAGGAAGCCTTATCAGGATTAAAATCTGGTGGTAAAGAGCTTGAATCTGAATTAGCAGATATAGAAGCTGGTAAGAAGAGTGCCATAGCCGGAGGTCAGCAATCTCTTATTGGCGGCGGTCTTGGTGGGACTACTGTGATGGGTGCTATACCATTAGCAGCAGAAAAAACAGCAGGGCGGGCACGGTTAGGTGCGAAGGGTCGTGCTGAAACAAGATATTGGTCTGCACTTATGTCGTTTGCCGGTCTCGCTGAAAGTGCCAGACAAGCAACATTAGACAGACAAGCCACCAGACAAAATATACTCTTAGAATCTAGATTAGGTCAACCCCCAAAACCTGGTACGGCGGCTAGTCCTTATGATGTTTTTGGGAGTTATAAAGAAGGTCGCGGACCTTCAAGTGGTGGTACCGGCACCGGTGGTGCTATGGCAGATGCGTTCCCAACGATGTATGGCACTTCGGGGGGCGGTGCTCCTAACGCACCTGATCCATTCGGTGGTATGGCTGGTGGCACTACGGGCGGCTACAACGCTCCTAGGGAATATGATCCATCTATGGTAGGAAAGTCATTGTGGGGACAGCAAGGATCTCAGGTACAGACACTCGAACAAGGTACACAACAGGCAGTGGCAGCAGGTTTGCCGCAATCAGCACAATCTGGTACTACATCCAGGACTATAACTAATGCAAGGACAGGACAGACCCACTCGGTAGTGGACCTGGTGGGTTCAAAGATGAAAAAACATATTTAGCCCATGTACCATCGGGATATAGGCTAGCCTAATATGTCAAGCAACAAAACATTACAAGTGCCGAAAGTAATACCAAACGATTGGGTCAGACTTAGGATTATCATAGATAAGCTTAAGCACCTGCGTCTGGGTGGTGGCTCCACTCCTGAGTTCGCAGGGATAAAGTTAACAGGGTTAACAGATGACTCGTTGATATACCCTTCAGGTGGAGGTACACTAACTTCTCTCGGTGTAGCCGCCAATGGACAACTGCCCATAGGTAGTACTGGTGCTACTCCTGTGCTAGCTACGATAACAGGTACCACAGATCACATTAGCGTCACCAATGGTGCCGGGAGCATTGCCCTTGATCTGGACACCAATACACAGACCTTGCTTGGCTCGTTCAATGGTATGATGCTGGAGAAGTTGGATTTTACAATCAGCGAAGCTGGAGGTACGGTAACAGGCTCACTCGAACAGGATAGTGGTGGGGACTTAACACAACGATTCTCTGATGGGTACACTACGCTTGATTGCACTCCTGCTCTTACAATAGATTTAACAGCTTATGTGGGGACAAATGCAGTTCCAAAAGTAGTCTATGTGTATATATTACAATCAGCAAAGACAGTAATGGCTGCATCAAATTCAGATTGGCCCGCTACCGAGCATATTAGAATAGCTAATCTCTTATTGAAAAGTGCTGCGACTACGGGAACTGATGGGGGTGCTTTAGTAAATCGAAATTGGAATGACTTTGCATTTGATGGCGTCTCTCAGGGACATATTACTCATATAGAAAACAGAATCAGACAAGAACCTACCCAGTGGGATTCCGGTGTTGCTCTAACCTTGAAAAATTCTGCGGGTGCTGCGTTAAATACAGGTAACTCTTCCACAGCAGTAGAAATAGTTACAACAGCGGGGACTGCGTATCAACTTCATAAACATACATTTCCTGCATTTGATATGTACACTACGGCAACAGATGATGCCCATATTGTTAATCAGCCTACAGATGAAGGCGGGGCTTATGAGACTACGGCGGATTTGGTTACAGATGTAACGCATTATGTTGATGGTACGGCGGCTGGTGTAGCTATAGGCATTAATAAATATTTCAATCTGGTAATATGGGGAATACAGAACCGCATGGGGGAGGCTTCTCATGTAATGATAAATCTTCCTACAGGACAGTATAATACATCAGCCGATGCTACATCAGATATAGATGGAACATCTATATATGACATCCCTGCACTATCCAAGGGGGTGGGATTCTTGATAGCCCGATTGACCTTTAGGTTGATAGCTGGCTCTCAATGGACATATATTGCACAGGAGGATTTGAGGGGTCAAGTTCCACCTGTGTCTGCGGGAGTAGGTGTAACGACAACAGATCATGCTCTACTTGCTAATCTTGATTTCGCAAGTGCAGGACACACAGGTTTCCAGGCACAGGGCGATGTGCTTGATGATCTTAATACACTTGGTCAAGTTGGTGCCAACAGTGAATTTCTGGTAGGTACTGGTGCGGGTACATTAGCATGGGAATCAGGAACGACTGCAAGAACTTCGATAGGACTTGGTACAGGGGATAGTCCACAATTTGCTGGATTAACAATTCTAACAACGGGTGAAATCAACTTCCGAGACACTGACATATCTATAGGTTCAACCCTCTTTGACGGTATTCTTGATATAAGTGCTGATATTGAAGTTGACTTCTTTTATGACAACGCTGATGTAGGAGATGCAGTTGACGGGCAAAGTGTTTATATTTATAGACGGGCGGCAGTGGGGGATGACTATATAAGATTATATGTTGATAGCGACAGGAAGGGGTCAATTAATTTTAATGGTGTTGATTTGCTTCAATTATCAACTACTGCCGTGACAGTGAATGGAGCTATTGAATTAGGTCATGCTTCTGATACCACATTAGCAAGAGCTACTGCTGGTAATGTTAATATTGAAGGCAAACTTGTTTATCGTGCAGATGGTACAGATGTTCCTATAGCAGATGGTGGTTCAGGACAATCAACTGCTCAGTTAGCTATTAATGCTTTGTCTGCTGTGAGTGGTGCAACTAACGAACATGTATTGACTAAGGATACTGGGACGGGGAATGCCATATTCAAAGCTGCTGCTGGTGGTGGGTCAGATGTGAAGGTTGGCGTTGATGTTGGAGCTACGGCAGGATTTTTAGGTGCAGCCAGTGGGGATGGTGTATTAAGAACTGGAAGTAAATTATCTTATACAGATGGTGGAAATTTTGTCACTATAGATACAGTATTAGGTACAAGGTTCAGTGCGTACCAGGTTGTTGCGGATGCTCAGTCTATAACCAGAATTACATACACTAAAATATTATTTCCTACAGAAGATTGGGATATAGGTGGTGAGTTTGCAAGTAGTAGGTTCACACCCACTGTTGCTGGTTATTACAGAGCAAGCATGGGTGTTACAATGTTGGGTATGGCAGATGGTGACTACATAGAAGCTGGTTTATATAGAAATACTATATTTGCTGATGGAATTGCTCGTAATATTGTTATTCTTGGCGGCAGCGGAGCTGCCGCCATAAATGCCATAAGAGTTTTTTACTTAAACGGCTCTACGGATTATCTCGAATGCTATGTATACCATGATAGTGCCACCAGCAAAAGCACTCAAGGACACGATACCGCTTATCCTACATTCTTTGACGCGGAAAGAGTAGGGTAGTTTTAATAAAGGAGAGT
>LAZR01000868.1_pt1 | contig 20698 bp, 24 predicted proteins | sample 329461 | NCBI WGS metagenome assembly LAZR01 (sample SAMN03002196, study PRJNA259156) | marine sediment metagenome | biome: sea floor; feature: Hydrothermal impacted sediments; material: marine sediment; isolation source: Loki non-amplified sample from Loki's castle hydrothermal vent sediment ...
GGGAGTGTTTATAATCCCAGAAAATAAACTATTATTTTTTAATGAAGAATCAAGGTTAAATGTATTATCTCCATAATATTTCCTTTCAAAAATGATTTTTTTATTATCCTAATTATGCCGGATCCCATAAAAAGAAAGGAATATTTAAGGATCTTTCAATCTCTACAAAACAATGAAATTAGATTTCAAACTCCTTTAATTCTGAGAATGTACGGTGAGTTGAACAAAGTGAATATGAGAAATGAAAATAGATATATTTTGTGTAATTTTCTTGATCAAAATAGTGATAAGATTGGACTTGGAGATGATATATACAAAATTAACAATCAGAAAACTTTAAATCAATTGTTACTTTTGGCTGTAAACAAAGCTAAAGAATTTAAGTTATTAGAGGAATTATATGAAGAATACATTTCTTCTATTGGTGCTATTAATAAAAAAAAACTTATAAAAACCTAAAATACCCTCTATTTTTTGAAATTTTAATTGCAACTAATTAAAAGGATAAAAAAATAAGAACTTTATTTAAATAAATGTTATATCTTGATAGTCAGCATCTCCCATCTCTTCTTTGGCTACTCCTAGCTCCCTGACTTCTTTGTTTAATTTTTTTACAGCCTCACGTACAATTTCTTTCTTCTTCGCACCAGTGCAGACTATACGTCCGGTACTAAAGATTAAGAAGACAGTTTTGGGATCTTGCATACGGTAAATTAGTCCGGGGAATACTTCTGGCTCATACATCGCATATTCCATAACTATCGCAGCCATATTTAAATCTATATTGGTGTGGAGGTCCCCTGAGGCTACAATATTTTGGATTGTAATCACCGGATTTGTCACTTTTATACCAGCTTTTTTTATATTCTTTACTACTTTTTCAACAACTTTAGGAGCTTCAGTAGCTTTTCTTAGACCAGTCACAACCATTTTTCCCGTTGAAAAAATCAAAATTGTTGCACGTGGTTTTTCAATTCGCATAACAAGACCTGGAAAACGCTCAGGATTGTATTCAACTTCAGCATGTTTCCGTGCTATCTGAACTAAATCAATTTTTTCTGTTATCTCAACCACTACAGTTGCTACAACATTTTCTATTTTATAGTCTAATACATTTTCTGCGTTTTTCTCTTCTTTAACGTCTTGAGTTTCTTCTTTTGACATAATAATCTAAATATGATAAATATGATTTGAAAATTATAAAAAATTCCTATAAGTAGGTTTTTTTGTATTTTATTTAAATAAATCTTCCTTTATAAAGGGTATAGATTTAAAAATGATATATACTGAAATCGCTAAATTTAAGGAGTTACTAAAAATTTAAAAATGATATATACTGAAATCGCTAAATTTAAGGAGTTACTAAAAATTTAAAAAAAGGTTTTATCAAACTTTGAATTATAGAAGAAATAGCGATCTAAATATTTATCTCTAATCCTCTTGAATCTTATCTAGAATTTCTTTTGTCAAGTCGATAAATGCTTCCTCAACGTTTTGACCAGTTTTTGCTGACGTGAGAACTAACTTCAAACCGTGCCTTTTAGCATACTCTACCGCTTCAATTTCTGTTATTTTGATTTGCTTTTCTAAATCAGATTTATTTCCTAATAATACAATCGGTGCAGTATCACGAGTTTCTCGAAAACTCTCGATCCACTCTTCACATTTTTCAAATGTTTTCTTTTTAGTTCTGTCAAAAACTAAAAAAGATCCATTTGCACCCTCCAAATATAACCTTCTAAGAGATTTAAATGATTCTTGACCTCCTAGGTCCCATATTTGGGCAGAAACACTACCATATCCTTCAATTTCCATATCTTTCTTCAATAGATTCACTCCAAGTGTACTTTTGTAATTTTCTCTGAATTTATCCTCTATATAACGATATACAAGAGATGTTTTTCCAACATTAGCTTCTCCAAGTAAGCATATCTTAATTATGTATCTAGGTTCCATATGTTCACCCTTTTCATTATTCTAGTTTGACTAATCAATCTAATTTAATATCCTCTTATAGATTTTGATTTTAATAATCATAAAAAACTTTATTTATATTCATGATATAGTGTACGTTTATTAAAAACTTTCGACCTATCCGATAGAGAATAAAAGTTTAGCAAAAGAATTGCATTTTTTTTTTCTTAATCACTTTAAATGTCAGAATGCGGCTTTCAATAACGTAAATAATAATTTCGCTCTGATTATATAAGTGCGTTTTTAAAAATACTTTAAATGGTTGAAAGAATGAAAATAAAATTAAGGTTTCAATCTTTCTGGATGACAACCATGAACTTACAGTGATCTTCGTTGCTCTGCAAGGCACATCCAACTTCTTGGGCAAAACAGTGACGATCACTCAATTTTTCTACAACTCCAGCTAATAATCCTGCCTCAAATGAACAAAAGCTTCCTGATGTTTTAATTCCTTTTTTCATTAGATCCTTAATCGAAGAATGGCCTTTTAATCTTAGTTCAACAACCTCTTCCGTACTTTCAGTAATCTCAACTTCTCCAAGATTATACTCAGAAATTAATTTCTTTAATTCTTCTGGAACCTGAGTGATATCTTTAATATTTTTAACTTTTAATGTGGTTCCTAATTCATGTCCTAAATAGTAGAAAATTGCTTCTAGCTGGTGACCTAATTCTATGGATTCTAGGAAATCTAGAGTTTTATTTATCTTGCTAGTAGGGCACCAACTTTCATATCGCCTATTTCTTTACCATCTTTTAGATTTTTTTTCATTTGGGCTAAAATTTTTGATAACAGTTGCCGATCCATTAATCATCACTTTATTTTAAAATTGTCGAATTTTCTTTTTTTTATATTTAATTATCAAATTATAATTTTACTGATGAAATAAACGCATATAGCACAGCGTCAATAATATCTTCTTTCTCAATATTTACACTTAGCTTTTTATCAGCAATAATTAAAGTAGGTACTGATGTAATATTATATTCTTGTGTAAACTGACGATTTTCTTCTAAATCGATCAAAATTTTTTCAATCTTTAATTTTTTACCAAATTGGGATAAATTAATTTCTTTTAACATTAATTCCACAGGTTTACAAGGTGCGCAATGTTTTGATGAAAAAAATAAAATTTTCGGATATCCTTCATTGATATCATTATACATTTTCTAATCTTCTTTGTATTTTTGGTATAAATTTTTTATTATAGCTTGAAAAGCTTGAAATACACCGTTTCCTGTTTTAGCACTCGTCTTATAATAACCTAGAAAATCTCTATCTTTTACAATTTTTTGAACTCTCTCATCGTCTAAATCTTTTTCATCAACTAAATCAATTTTGTTTCCGAATAACACAATCGGTAGATCTCCCGTGTATTTTTTAATATCATCATGCCATGTAACAATGCGATTATAACTTTTCTCGTCGGTGTGTGAAAATACTATAATAGCTGCTTTACTTCCTTTGTAAAAGGTAGGGCGCATGAAATTAAATTCATCTTGTCCAGCTATATCCCAAAAAAATAACTTACAGTTATCTCCTTCTATTTCTTCATCATATTTACTAAATTGTGCCCCTAGCGTTTTGATGTAGTCTTTTTTAAAGCTTCCTTGAGTGTATTTTTTAATTAAAGAAGTTTTTCCTACCCCGCCGTCTCCTATAACAGTAATTTTAAACACAAACCCTTTTGGGGAGCCATCTTTTTTCATTTAAATCACTTTGTAGAATATAATTAGAATAATTATGTCGTTAATGTATTAAATTTCAAATGGACACAATATTATTTTATTGTTAATTTGTTATTAATTTATATAAATAATAATAAGTTGTTTTAAAGTTTTATATTGAAATAAATGCCTCAGAGCCAAAATATTAATGATATGGGATTTTGCGACAAATGCAAAATGAATGTATTTCCTACGAGACCTAAATTCAATATTAAAATATTCGGATTTTTTGTTGTAGTTTTGTTTATTCTACTTTCTCTTTTAACAGTAATATCCTTGTCAATTTTTTCTAGTATATTTCTTTTTATTTTCTTTATGTGGGGTTTTATGGTTATTAATCCATATATTATTTATTACGGATTGAGAGAAAAAGGATATTGTCCTAAGTGTTATCAACCGGTTCATGAAAAAAATACTGAGTATATACCATTTGGAGATAAAATACCCGTGATTTTTAAATCTATAGAAACTTTTAAAAAAAGAGGTAAATTGTATTGTCCCTACTGTGGGACATCTATCCAAGGGAACTTCTGCAAATCTTGTGGAAAAAAATTTGAAATAGCCAGGTAAATACTTCTATGGAAATTTTAGAGAGAATAAAAAAACTATTACATGAATTTACCAAGAGAAAATTAAAAATTGCTATTGCAGAATCCTGTACAGGTGGGTATATATCTCATATGATTACGAACATATCTGGTGCTTCGAAGGTTTTTGAAAGAGGAATCGTGTGCTATAGTAATCAAGCAAAAATTGAACTAGTCGGAGTGAATCCAAAAGATATTGAAAATTACGGAGCAGTTTCTAAGATTGTAGTATCACAACTAGCTAAAAATGTGAGATTGCAATCAAAAGTTGATTTGGGGATAGGAATTAGCGGTATTGCGGGACCAACAGGAGGAACACCAGAAAAACCTTTGGGATTGGTTTTTATTGGATTTTCAACTGATGAGGAGACTATTGTGGAGAAACTAAATTTTAATTCAGATCGTCTCACATTTAAAAAATTAGTTTTAGAATATATAATAGAACAAGTTGAAAAAAGATACTACTAGGAAAAATTAGTTTACTTTTCCATTCTCCATTATTTGTTTTTTCGATCCATCCTTGTATTCAACAATTATATTAGCTCGTGGTGCCGTAACAAAATCCCAATGCATTTGAGAAGCGGATGTACCACCAAAAAATTTATTGGATCCAAAAGCTACATGCACACTTCCGGCTATTTTTTCATCAGTAAGAATATATCCAATTGCTTCAGTAATAACAGGGTTACATCCTATTCCGAGTTCAGCAACGTTATAGGTTCTTATTTCGGGGATTTTATTAGTTTTATCAACCTCTTCACTTTGTTTGAAAGCCTCAAGTAAAATATCTAAATTATTATCGGCTGTTATTTTTTCTACTACCAACTTCCCTTTCTTAAAAATAAGTTCAGCATTTTTAATGATTTTATGAGAATATCTTTCTTTTGTCAAAGGACAACATATTTTGCCTTCTCCTTCAGTTTCAACAGGAGGGAAGAAAACTTCACCAGCAGGTAAATTTCCCCCTAAATCTCCTAAAGCCATTTGTTCTTCTGAAAGAAACCCATTATCAAGAATTCCATTTCGATTCTCTATTGAGAGCCAGAAATCAGTACCGTATTCATCATTAATATAAACTCTTTTAGCATTTTCAAAATAACTTCCTAAATTTTTAGTGATATCACTTAATTTTTCTGAAGGAATACTCATACCATCAACAATGAATTTCTCAAATAAGTTATAATCGACTTTATAGTAATCTGCTGCTTTTTTTGAAGGCCATGCAGCATAGCACCATTTTTTTCCCGGAGCAAATTCTTCTTTAAACCCATAAAGGACATCTCTAATTGGGGCAACTGATTTTTGATAGGCTTCTAATTTGTCTTTTAATACATTATTACGAATGGAGGGGTCTTCAATTGGTTCAATTACAATATAGGCATCCATTTTTTTAATCATTTCCAAGTAATGGAGTGGTGTTTTTTGAATTGTTTCGATTTCTATTTTTTCGTCTGTAAACACAGATTTATCGAAGTAATCAGATACGGATGTTATGTGCGGAATTCCTCCTTTTCTCATAATCTCTAACCCGATTTCCTCCAATAATTTATGTGTGTAAAGACCACCCTTAATAAGGACTAATTCACCTTCTTTTTGGATATTTATGCTTTTAGCTATGTTTTCAGCACAAAGCTTAATTTTTTCTTTCGTAATCATATCTATCACAAATATCGCATAAATAAAATTTCTTCTTAAATTTGCAGTGCTACTTTTTGATGGTTCAGAAGGAAAAGAAACAAATCAAAAACCTATTTTTTAATCAATTTTTTGCTTATTTTGGAGCAAAATTTTAATTCACTTAAGTTTTATACTCATCTATAACTCATCTATAACTCATCTATAAAAATAACCATATTAGGAAGAAATAATTTAAATTTTAAAAATAATCGGAACAAATTTTAAGAATGGTTGTCCGAGAAGCTGGTATAATGTTTAGAGGATTTACGCTTATTAAAAAAAGCTACCATAAAACTTCAAAAGGAAAAATTGATACAGATCTACGTAGTGGCTTACTTACTGCGATATTAAATTTCGCCCAAACAGCGTTTACTAACGATATTGTAGAATATTTTGAGGGAAATAAATATTTAATTACATTTACCGAAGATTCTATCCACGCAAAAGATGGTTTCGAACCGGAAATGATAATTTCTTATGCTATTTTAGATAAAGAAAAAAAAATAGAGAAATATATTCATAAAATTATACAACCTTTGTTGATTAAAGTTATTACTCAATTTAAGTTAAATTTTGAAGGTAAAAATTTATCTGAAGTATCCCAATTTAAAAATTTTAAAGAAAATCTTGACAATATTTTTGGTACTGATACACAGACCATTGATCAAAAAATGCGAGGGATATTATAATAAAAAGCTCCTTACCTATTTTCATGTGACTTTTTTAAAAACCATAAAATAAGTGGTAAAGCAATTGTAGCATCAGAAATAACTGTAGAATAATTTGCCTTCTCACTTATTTTTCCCCAAGAAATTGCCTCCCTTAATGTTGCACCACTCAATCCTCCCTGCTCTGGACGATCCATCGTAATCTGAATTGCATAAGTAGCTGAATTTGGGCAAAATTGTAAAGATTGCAGAATAAAGTTTTTTGGGACACCTCCTCCAACAATACATACACCCGCAACTTTTGCATCCCAAGCTAAATTTACCATTTCTAGCATATCTTTGAAATGGTTCAAATTTAATTTTTGATGATGGAAACCCAATTGTATAGCTAAGCCAGAATCTGTAAATGCAGGGCAAAAAATAGGGACACTTTTTTCATAACAAATCTTTAGAATGGAATGGGACTTTTTTGGAAGCTTGTCTCCTAAAAAGTTTAAAAAAGAACTAACAGGCATATGATAATCTGGTATCTCAAGGGTAGAAACAAAGTCTTCTATGCCTTCATAGACACTATTTGGCATATAAACATCATAAATTCTATTTATTTCATCGTTATGCAAATTTATATCATCAATTTCTTCAATATTAATATTTCCTTGTAGATGATGATAACCGAGAGCCTCTGCTAAGTCATGAGTTAAATTTGCTCCGGTTGTGACTAAAATATCAATATAACCTTCTTTAATAAAATCATAAATTACTCTTTGCAATCCTACTGGAACAATAGCCCCTGCTAATCCAAAAAATTTGACACAATTAACATTTTTAATCATGTCATTATAAATTTCACAAGCTAACGCTAATCTCTTTGCATTAAATCCAGTTCCTTTCAAAGAAGTAATCAATTCTGTAATATCTGTATCACTAGTTATTTTTATTTGATTAATATTTTCTAAAAGTCTTTTAAAATCTTTATCAGGCATTTTTATCACAAATTTAATTTGTCACTTATAAATGAGATAAACTCTACAATTAATTTAGCAGCTAAATTGCACGTCATATTATTTTTCGAATCTAGGTTTGGAGCTACCTCCACTAAATCAAAAGCTATAATATCGAAATTTAATGTGAGTTCCCTTAAAATTCTCCAAATTTCTCTATAAGTGAATCCACTGGGAATTGCAAAACCAGTCCCAGGAGCATTAGAGGGGTCTATTGCATCAATATCAATTGAAACGTATAAATATTTGATATTAGATTTTTTATAAAATTCTATAATGTTGTTAATATAATTATCCAACCCTTTCATTAAGAGATGAGCATTAAAATATTTTATTTTTTTTGATTGGCTAAATTTTAACTCAGGAATGTCAATGTCACGTGTTCCTACTATCAAAAGGTTTTTATTAGTAATATAATCTAAATCAAAAATCTTATTAGTGATAGTTGCGTGTGAGTAAATTGACTTATCCCATTCTTGATAAAGATCAAGGTGAGCATCAAATACCAAAACTCCAAATTGATTTTTTTTTTCAAATTGATTTCCAACTGTTTTAATAACGGGATATGTACAAAAATGGTCCCCTCCTATCATAATTGGAATTATATCCTCCTTTTGTTTGTATGTGTCTTTTAGAAATTCCTTAATTAGGTTGAGATTTTCTTCTACATCATTTGATTTAATATTAACGTCTCCTAGATCAGTAACTTTTAAACTAGGAATTTCAATTCCCATTTCAGTTGTATATCCTAAATTGGATGAGACTTCTCGAATTTTTTTTGGAGCACTAGCTGAATCTGGAGTGTCTATTGAAGTTAAATAATCCCAAGGTACACCAAAAATAACAAATTTGGTGTCGTTCTCAATAATTTCTCCAAAATCGTAAAAATTCATAATCATTACTGCTTCAAATTTACATCTGATCTAATGTTTCTATTCCTAAAATGTTTAAACCAATTTTTATAACTATTTGAACGCACCGAATCAATACCAATCTTGCTTTTTCTAATTCTTTATCATCATTTATAACTTGACAAGCAGAATAAAAAACATTAAAAGTTTGACATAGATTCAGTAAATATTGAGCAATTAAATGTATGTTGTATGTTTTTTCAGCAGTATCAATAATTTCAGGAAAATAATTCAATTGTTTTATTAAATTCAACTCCTTTTCATGACTTAAAAGACTCCATTTAATATTATTGTCAATTTTCATACCAGATTTTGAAATTATAGAAATAATTCTAGCAAAGCAATACTGTATATATGGTCCAGTCTCTCCTTCAAATGCAATACTCTCATCGGGCTTAAACACAAATCCCTTGACGGCACTATATTTTAAAATAAAAAATTTTAATGCAGCAAGTCCAATAATAGTTGCTCTTCTCATTTTTTCTTTTTCTGAAAGAGAAGGATACCTTTTATTCACTTCTCTAAAAGCAAAACTTTCTACTTCTTCAATAACGTCATCAGCATCAACAACAGTTCCTTCCCTACTTTTCATTTTTCCACTAGGTAAACTAATCATTCCGTATGACAAATGGAAATTATCCTCTTTAAAACCCACCATATCTAAAATTGCAAAGAGCCACTTAAAATGTTGAATTTGCTCGTCGGCAACAACATAAATAGATCTATCATAATTAAAATCTTCTTTTTTTTTATATGCAAGATAAATATCCTGGGTTATATAAATTGAAGTACCATCACTACGAATCAAGTACTTATCTGGAAGATTATATTTCTCCTTCAATCTTGCAATAATAGCTCCATCTTCAACTCTCTCGAATATACCCTTATCTAAATTTTCAATAATTATACTTTTACCTTCTTTATATAGATCTGATTCAAAATAAGTTGTCTCAAAAGAAATTCCTAATTTTTTATATGTAATGTTAAATCCATTTATAGCCCATTTATTCATTTTTTTCCATAAAGCTCGAATATCAAGATCCGCAGCTTCCCATAGTCTTAATAATGTATGAGCTTCATTAAGTAAATTTTCGTCTTTTTTTTCCATTTCACTGTATTTCACATAATAATCTCCTACAAAATGATCAGATTTTTTATTTGGTTCTTTATTTTTGCCAAATTTCTTGTAAGCTAACATACTTTTACAAATATGTATTCCACGATCATTATATAAATTTACCTGAAATACTTTATGTCCCTTATATTCAAGCAAGTTTGAAACTGATTTTCCTAAGAGTATATTCCTCACATGTCCAAAGTGCAGTGGTTTGTTTGTATTAGGGGAAGGATATTCAATTACAATTCTAAATTTCTGGTTACTATCTCGAATTCTTCCGTAATCATTTTCAAATTCCAAAATATTATCTAAAATATATCTTGATTTAATTTTCAAATTTAGATAAGGTCCAATCGCTTTCACATTATCTAAAAATTCTGTGTTTCTGATTTTATTTTCTAACTCTTTTGCTATTAAATCTGGTGATTTTTTTTCTAATCTGGCCATCCTAAAACAAGGAAATGCATAATTAAATTCAATTTCTGAAGGAGGAATTTCTAATAGATTCACAATTTCCTTTAAATTAAGACCTGAGATATGTTCTAATAAAATTTCCGCAATTGTTTTCTTATCAATGATTAACATTTTCTAAATTGGAGTGTTACCAAAAAATCTAATTATAAAAAAGGTTGTAACTCTTATCAGTTTTATTAAATGTATCAAATATAGCATCTTTAAAATAAGATTAAATATGAATATTATCATAATTAATATCAAACGGAACTAAAAATATTATTCATATTTATTATTTAAAAATAGTAAGCTGGTCATGAAAATGCCCGAGAAAAAAGAAAAAATAATGCTAAAATGGAATACTGATCAAGGCCAATTTGTTCCCATTGGATCTGATGCAGATATGCAGAATGGGGTTTTCATAGAACTTATTGAAGAAGAAGATAAGTGGAGATATTTTTATATTAAAGGAGCCTCATTAATAAACAGACGAACAGCACTCAGAGCTGCTAATGGAATATCAAAAACTGGATATATACATCCAAAAACGAATATACGCTATGGTTCTGAATGTAAACTAGATGAAGAGGTATCTCCCTATGAAGATATGCCTGACAACATCAAGGTGTCTCAACGTGAATGGTATAAGGGCGAATATAAAGAATATTAATAAATCGAATTTTTTGTTTACTCTCCTTTTATTTTTTAAACTATTTTATTAGGTAGTTTAATAAGAGATTTCTTCAATTTTTTTGGTTTGAGATGTGTTTAAGTTTTTGTCCAAAATTCTGAAGGAGATAAGTGTTCTTTTATTTTGGAAAAAGGGCAAATCGCAATACAGTTTCCACAATCACTGGAATTTTCTATCCAAAATTCAAAGCACTTTTCTCCATTTACATAATATTTTTTTACACCAGGATTATTAGATATGGTATCTGGGTTAAATGAAGGGTTTACTTCTCTTGATATTGCGTTATTTTCACAAGCTTCTGCACATTTACAACAAGTCTTGCATACTCCTCCTACCTTTCGTATAAAGTCAATATTTGGTAGATCTGATACTATTGGTATATCTGTAAATACTTTGCATATTCTTACTCTCGGACCAAACTCAGGTGTAAGAAGTAACCCATTTCTACCAAGAGTACCAAGTCCTGCATCAATTGCTAGGGGTATACTAAGAGCAGTATCATTACCACATTGAATAGCTCTATATCCCAAATTTCTGATAAATTCCCCTATACATGAAATTATAAATGCCATTTTTGAATATGCAAGAGAGGCAGCTGCAGCTGCTGGTTGAGCTGGGGCTGTTGATATAGCCTCTGGATCCATCTCAATAGCCATCACTATAACCTTATTGATTCCTTCGGGTAAATTAATGGGTTGATCTAATAAAGATTTTGTAATTTTTCCCCCTCTTATTTCTTCTTTTGATTCCGCCTCACTTACTAGTTCTGGTCTTTTAAATCCAGTTTTATATATCCACTTATCATTAATGTCTGTAATTCCTACTAAAGAGGCTCCATAAAATTTTGCCACTTTTTTGATAGTTGAAGAAAAAGTTGTTGGATCTTCGATTTTATATTTAGAATTCATCCAATTTATACCATATCCGATATCCATAAGCTTTTTTTTTTTCCATGTGAAGGCAGATGGAAAGTTTTCGTAAATAGTCCACCCAGCTGAGACTAAAGCAAAATCAATTCTTGAGTACCCGTCTTTATGAGAACTAATATGTTCATCAATATTAACCTCGAACATCTTACCATACGTAGTTAGAGATTTATCCCATAATCTTCTGTATAAGATATTATATTTCTGTTCAAAACGCTTATAGACTTTTTCATCTATTTCGTAAGGTAATTCCTTTGTGTATCTCATTTAAATCCGTACTTGGAATGAAATTAAATTTTAAATAGTATCCCATTACATTCTCTAAATATAATTTAAAAGCAAGAAATAAAAACTTTTAAAAATAAAAATAAAATTAATAATAAACATACCAAAAGAAAGTAAGTTATGACAGATAAAAGATTTATAACTCAAATCGGGATGGGTGTTGATCAACACGGTCATAATGATAATTGTACTAATGCCGCAGTGAAGTCCATAAGTAATGCAATCTCTAATAATTGTTTAACTGGTTTGATAGAAATTTATGAGTTAAGAGAGCCAAAAGATCTATTGAAAATGAAAGTCCATGTTAAGATTGGTGCTCCTTACCCTGAAACTATTGATCAAAAAAAAATGTTAAAAGCCATACCCTTTGGTAAAAAAACACTTGAAATTGTAAAAGGGGGTTTGATAGCAAAGGGAATAAAGATCAAAGAATTAGGAGATACGTCAAACAGAATTATTATATGCAATGCGGCAGTTACAGTTTCAATCAAAACACCTTAAGTTAATAATTTAATCAAATTTCAAATTTTCCAAGCCAATTTCTGACTCAAATTAACTGAAATCTAAACAATCATACGCAATATTAAAGACTTATATATATAATTTATTTACAATAAAATTTTAAACTTGTAATCGAAATTTTATTATAATCTTCAAAATTTTTAAATATGTTAAAAAAAATATTAAACATAGAAATCTTAATAGTGATTAAATCAAAATAACAAACATTCACGATTAATAAATTTAAACAACAAACTTTCAGCTCAAAATAGAAAAAGTTAAGGGGTTTTATGATGTATGATGCTACTTATAAGATGGTGATTTTCGGGGATGCTGGTTGTGGTAAAACTACATTAACTCAACGTTTTCTCACCAACTTGTTTAAATCTTCTACAACTATGACTATAGGAGTTGATTTTGAAGTAAAAAGTTTAGAAGTCAATGAAAAAAAAATTAAACTGCAAATATGGGATTTTGGAGGTGAAGAACGATTTCGCTTTCTATTACCTACCTATGTGAGGGGTGCCAATGGAGCGTTGTTCATGTATGATGTTACAAATTATAGTTCATTAGCTCATATTGATGATTGGCTTGTAATAATCAGGAAAGAAATTAAAGTAGAAGATAACTTTCCTATTATTGTAGTTGGTGGAAAAGCTGATCTAATAGAAGATCGTGAGGTTTCTGGAGAAGAAGGAATCAATATCTCAAAATCACGGGGAGTTAATGGTTTTATTGAATGTAGTTCAAAAACAGGAGAAAATGTAGAGGCATCATTTGAGGCATTAACACGAATAATGATGCAAAAATCGAACCTACTTTAATATATTAGAATTTCTGAAAATCTATTTTAGTACAAAATAAAATTCTGTAGAAAGCTTAGGATGAATTCAGCTTAATTATTTATATTTTCTTCTTCTAAAGATTTTTTTTGCTTCAATCTTAGAGCTTTTCTCCTCTTCGAAACCATGATTTGAAAGTCTAAATCCTTTTTATATTCATCTGCTGCCTTTATTATCATTTTAATTATCTGTTCTCTAATATCATCGCTTTTAATGTTTAATCCTTTAAATATGGGTATCTCTGAGAGTGTATCTATCAAATTCTTAAGCAAATCTTCGGGTAACACATCAGACCTGTCTTTTACAGCAACTCCAATAATGTCTTCCAACTTATTATATATTTCCCGCTTACTAAATTGACAACATACGCATTTTGAACTTCTTTTTTTAAAAATTTTCAAAATAATTAATCCTGAGATAAACTTAAAATTTCTTATAAGAATTTTCTTTTCTCCCGGATAATAATCTTTATTATATTCTTCTATGTATTTTTCAGCTTTCATATATAAATTCACAAAATATAAAGCTCTTCCAAAGTAAGCTGGAATAATACAAAAGATTCGAGTGAACCAAAATGGATTGATACCAATTGGGGGATCCTCATAGAAAATATAGTAAACAATTCTACCGTCTCTTTCTTTATATAGTGTAGATTCTCTCTTTAGCATATTAAGATATGTAGAAATCGTAGAACGAGCAATTTCTTTAAAGTACTTTTTATATTCTTCCTCAACTTCCCCTGTTGCAATTTTCTTTTTTCCTTCTAAATAGAACTTTAAAATAATCCCTAAAATACGATTTTCATGAAGACGACCAGTTTTAATTTGTTGTTCTTCTGATTGGTCTTCTCTATATTGATATATATAAGCTATTTCTGGTGCAAAATTTTGAACTACCTTGTCTATTAATTTGAGATCACTATTTGTAATTTGCGCACTTTCTAATTTCGCGCTTTCTAATAAAAATCTCTCTATATCTGATTTTTCTGACAAATTGAGAAATCTCTTTGAATAAATTTTAATTTTATTAAAAAAAACACTAATTTTTATTAAACTTACGTATTCTAATATAATAGAATATCTAACTATATTTAACTTTCTATGTCACTTACATATGTTTTAAGATATTGTAAAATGTTTTTATAAGGTTAAAGTAAATTTTTTAAAATGAATTAAAAGATTCTTAGAGCTTTTGAATCATCAAATCTTCTTGTAGAAGGTATTTACACTTCATACTTATCTTTCCAAGCATGATCTGCTTCTTGCAATATCCTCCTCTGAATTTTTCCCATTAAATTTCTTGGTAATTCACCAATTATAGAAACTGATTGAGGACATTTATATTTTGTCATATTCTTTTCTGCCCATGATTTCACGGTTTGTGGCGAACAATCACAATCTGGACGAATTGATACCCATGCTTTTATTATTTCTCCATAATCATCATCAGGTATTCCTGCTACTGCAACTTCGGTGATATCTGGGTGCTTCAGAAGAAGTTCTTCTACTTCTTTAGGAAAAATAGAATAACCTTTACACTTTATGAGTTGTTTTTTCCTATCTCTTATTTCAATAGTACCATCTTCATTCATAAAACCAATATCACCAGTTAAAAGCCATATTTTTCCTTGATATTCAAAGATAGTCTCGTTAGTTTCTTCGGGTTCGTTTAAATATTCTAACATTATTTGCGGACCAGTGACACAAATTTCACCTGTGTTATCTATTCCAAAATTTTTATCCTCAGGATTTCCTAAACAAATCGGGCCCTCATTGAAATCATCAATAGGCCATATACCCCATTCTGTACCCGGGAAAGGTAATCCTATGCTACCTATAGGACTTTCACCAAATAAATTCCCTGCACTTACAGCTGGGCTAGCTTCTGACAAACCATAACCTTCTACAATTCTACCTCCTGTATTTTCGACAAATCTGTCTCTAACCGGTTTACGTAATGGTCCAGCACTAGATATACAAAGGATAAATTTTCCCATTACACCGGGATATCGTCTTTTAAGATTTTTGAGTTCTGCTAGTCTTTTAAATAATATTTCCGTACCAGCATAAATCAAACCTTCTTCACATGGTAATCTTTCAATTTTTTCACATAATTCACTTTGAGACGGTGGTGTTGGAAAAAGCATTATCCACCCCCCTATAGTAAGAGTGGTGTTCATAACTATGGTGTGAGCAAAACTGTGAAACAACGGGAGAATACAAATATTACCAATTCCCGGTTTTTCTCCACCTAACCACAATTTGCATTGCTTAGCATTTGAGACAACGTTAAAATGCGTTAGCACTGCAGCCTTAGGTAAACCTGTTGTTCCTCCCGTCATAATATATGTAGCAGGATCTTTTCGTGGATCAATTTTCACCTCAGGGATATTCGGTTCAGTACTCAAAAGATCCTTAAACTTAATTGCTCCTGGATAATCAACTTTTCCAGAGGGTATTTTTTTCACAAATTTTCCTACAGCCTTTTTTAGTCCTTTTATATGTGTTAGATCTGCTAAATTTGAATAAACTACAATTTCAATGCTTGATTCCTGAATTATTGGTTTTATATATTGTTGATACAAAGAATCCAAAACGATTAACATCTTAGGTTTTATTATATCAAGCTGATGCAAAATTTCTATAGGTTGATAGGTAGGATTTATTCCACTAACTATAGCTCCGATTCTAGTAATCGCATAATATCCAACGATGTATTGAGGAGAATTAGGAAGGTGTAATACTACTACATCGCCTTTTTTAATACCTGAATTTGTTAAACCTGCAGCAAATCTTTTCACGTAATCATGAAATTGCTTGTATGTTATCCATGTGTCCAAAAACCAAAGAAAATTCAATTCAGCATGTTTTTTAACTTGTTCATCTAACAACCCATTTAATGTTTTTTCTTCAAATCTAGTGTTAAAAGGAACTCCTTTTGGCCACCAAGTTTTAAACCACCGTTTGTTTTCATCCACATTAAAAGTATCCCGTAAATTTAAAAGCATATTTAAAACCCATTCTCAATATTTAATCTTCTTTTCTTTAAGTCACTTACTTAGATAAAGCAAAATTTAAACCTTTGTAGAATAAAGAAATAACAAAAAAAAAATAAAAATAAAAATATAATTACTGACTTATAATCTTCCCTCCTTTCTTCGTTTGATCAGGATTGTAGCAATAGCAAATCAAGCTATCCCTGCAATTTCACATACAATTGCCCAAAATCTTTTAGATAATTATTTTATTCATAAAAATAGGATAAAAAATTTATTAAAATTATGTTTATTCCATCCTCAAGAATGTAAAAATAAAGACGACAATGTATAAAGTTGCGGACATAATTAAACTCCATATTTTTAAAAATTCAGAAATTAAGCTAGTAGAAAAAAGGACATTTGAACCTATAAATACTACTGCTATAAAATATCCAAAGAAATGGCTTTTAAAATTTTTCAATTTAGCTTTTCCTCTAAAAAAATTTACAATTGAAGTGAAAATTATAATTATAAATCCACTCATATAGAAGAAGTTAATGACCGCTAACTTTGCAATATCTAAAAACAAGAAAAAACCAAATAAGAATATTTCCAGTATTTTTACATTCCATAAAATCTGTTTTTTTGAAGGTTCAACATATATTTGTTCATATTCACTTATTCCCGAATTATAAAACAATATGATAAGTGCTCCAATCGCTAAAGAGGTAAATAGAGAATAAGAAATTGAAAAGAGATATGGTAACAAGGGAGCCCAAATAACTTCCCAAAGAAATCCAACAAGAATAATGAATTCTGGTAAGACACTTATTGTAAAGAAGATAGGTATGATTGAGAATAGAACCATCATAAATTTAGTAATGAAGGAAACTTCAGAATTATCATCCCATTCCCGCCTTTTTAACGTAGTTAATCTCCATGCAAAGGACGCAAAACTCAGAACAGAAATTATTGGAGTAATAATGGGAAAAACAAAAATAAAGAGAATATAGATTGCATTTAAACCATAAAAAAATTTTAGTCTTGAAGGAACAACACTGATAGTTTTATCAAAATTATCAATAGTGTTAGCAAATCGGTTTATAAAGAGAATTAAAAAAAACAACCAAGAAATACTAAATACAAGTGGGCATAAAATCTTGATAATTACTAATTTTATTATTGGATCACTTGAATACCATAAATTAAAATCTGCTAAATTATATATTAAAAAGATTGCAACTGGAACAAAGATAATTGAGATCAAAATTATTAATCTGCTTAATATGATACCTTTTATCTCTCTGGGCATAATCCTTACTAATACAATGAACTTTTAATATTAATATAAAAAACCATGATTTATTAATTAATATAGTTTCCTAACCAAATACAATAACGAGATAAATTTAAATTAGTTTATGAATAATAGTTAGTATTTTCTTTAAGTTCTTTTAGCTCTTTAATTATTTAAAAATCCCCTAAAGTAGTTTAATAATATAGAAATTTTTTATATTAAGATTTTCAAGCAATTCTGAGATATATATATTTTTATATTAAACTTTCTAAAAGTGGATTTCACAATTTACTGATGAATCTGTTTAGGAAGCAGTTAAAAAATTTATAAAATTTAATTTAAAAAAATTTAGTTTTATTTGATGCTTACGATCCTACCTTTATCCATTTTGATGACTTTATTAGCATATGATGACAAAGAAGCTCTATGAGTCACAACAATAACCGTTGTCTCCATCTCTTTATTAATTTTTTTTAATAGATCCATTACTTGTGTTTCTGATTTGGGATCAAGATTTCCAGTAGGCTCATCAGCTAAAATAACTCTAGGTCTGTGAACTATTGCTCTAGCAATACCACATCTCTGTTTTTCACCACCAGACATTTGAGCAGGGAAGTGATCTTTTCTATCAAGAAGATTAACATCTCTTAAAGCACTTATAGCTCTATTTTCTATTTCTTTTTGACGTAAAACGGTCGGCCATAATACAGCTTCTATATTTTCTATAGCGGTTAAAGTGTTTACAAGGTTAAAATCTTGAAAGACAAAACCAATTTTATGACGCCGAAGTCTGCTTAACCTATCTTCCGTAGCTCTTGCTATGTTTTCTCCATCAAATATTATTCTACCAGAATCAGGTAAATCTAATCCGGATAGTACATTAAGAAGTGTTGATTTACCGCAACCAGTAGGACCTTGAACAATAATAAACTCACCTGATTTAATTTTTAAATTAACATCTGCTAACGCTCGAATTATAGCCCCAGCCCGTCTATATTCTTTATTTATATCAACTGCCTCAACCATTATATCTTTTTCTGATGCCATATTTTTTCCCTCCTTACTCACCTACTTTTTTTAGTGCTATTATTGGCCTAACTTTCAGTACTTTTCTAGAGACTAAAATAAACGCTAATAACTGAACAGAAATGAAAAGTCCACTAGTGATAATAACTGGTAGTAATCTGATTAATATATTAGGAATATCTATTAAAAGGTTTGCTGAGTGTAAATAAGTTAAAGCAGCTGTATAGTGAAATAAGACTTCAATTACAATAAAAAACCCAATAATTGTTGTAAACAATATCATTCCTGAAATAAGGGAGATTATATTCCGGTTTGTATAACCAATACATTTGAATGTTGCCCACACACGTCTTTTTCTTGATACTAGAATCCAAGCATAAAGCAAGGAAAGAATCAAACTTGTACCAGAAAAGATGGCAAGGAAAAAACCAGCACCTTGCAACTCATTCGGTGGTAAAAATAGATCCCAAAAAAGGCTCGTCAAGAAAATTAAGATAGTGTATATAAGTGTAAAAATAGTAAAAACTTTCTTCTCACGTAGCGATAAAAGAATCGCTTTTCTCCACATTCTAAAAGCCAGCTAATTTCACCATTATTCTTTAAGATATTTTTAAAATTATATTTAAATTTATGATTTATATTTATGTTATTATAACAATTTAATTATAAATAATTTGGTTATAATGTCAGAAATAGAATCCATTATAGATGATCTGTTAGATGAGGAATCTAACATTTTCGGTGTTGGAATTATAAGTAAAGCTGGTATTCTTATTACACAAACTGATAACTGGGATCTAAACACTGATCTTGATCTTATAAATAAAATTCTCAACGAGAAGCTAGAACTCGGTGGAAAGGGAATTTCTAGTATAGTTGTTCAAGGAATCAAGTATATGGTTGTGGAAAATACTGAAGAAAGAAAAATTGGAACAAATATCACTGGAAAAGGACATTTAATTATCTGTCCCATTCCAATAGGCGGTACTGGTGCTTTAATATGCTACATAAACCCACAAGCTGGACCGAGAGACTGTCTTTTCACTGCCCAGGAGTATGCTTTAAAATTAGTTAATTTAGTATGAAATATACTTTTCTTTTTTTTATTTTGTAGAAATTGAGTATTACAGAGCTATTTTCTTTCAATGTAAGATTATTGAAAGGTTATATTATACATTTCGAGAAAGAAATGCTCTTAATGTTAATACTGAAGATTTTTTTTATCTAATTCTTTAGAAGTTTCTTTCCATCACAAGGTCTAGAGAATTGAATAGTCTGGGGTAGATTTATATAATTGACAATAATAATATCTACTAATGTGAAAAGATCGAAATTATTGAAGGCAGATGTAGAATTATGGGTGAACTACAAGTAAAAGAAAAATCTAAAGAATTAATTCTGATAAAACAACTCATTGACGATGGTAAGAACGATAAAGCCGCCCAAGTAATGAAAGATTTCGAGGAAACAAGTGAACTCACTCTCCATGAGATTGTATTATGTCATCTCCTCAAATGCGAACTTTTATTTCAACAAGGACCATATGAAGATCTTGTCAAAGTTGCTGAACAAACCTATAAAGAGAGTTTAGAATTAGGAAAAAGTCTATTTTCAGTGGATGCCTTATATTTTAAGACTCTTGCTTTAATTTATCTTTATAGAATAGAGGAAGCTTCTGATACAATTACGCAGGGAGAAGAACTATTGAAAACACTACCAAACAAATTATCAATGGACTACAAGAAAAGAAAAGCACGTTTAGTTTTTGTTAAGGGAGTTTCTTACAATAAATTCTATAATCAAAATGGCGATGTAGACATAGCTTTAGAGCACTTTTATCAGAGTCTAGCATTGCAAGAAGAAGTTGGAGATAAAGAGGAAATTTCTTTGTCACTACAGGGTATTATTTTTAACCTAGGTAATTTAAAAGGTGAAACGGATAAGGCTTTAAAGTACGTAGAGCGATTTTTGGCTCTGGTTGAGAAAAAGGAATTTAAAAATAAATATAAAATTGCATATGGCTTAACAAATGTTCAG
>LAZR01000869.1_pt1 | contig 20688 bp, 22 predicted proteins | sample 329461 | NCBI WGS metagenome assembly LAZR01 (sample SAMN03002196, study PRJNA259156) | marine sediment metagenome | biome: sea floor; feature: Hydrothermal impacted sediments; material: marine sediment; isolation source: Loki non-amplified sample from Loki's castle hydrothermal vent sediment ...
GCCCCAATTATTAGAATATCCCAATAAAATATGCAGGGCAAGAGATTGTAATTGGTGAGGCCTTAATTCTCTCTTAAATTCCAATGGGTTAAGACCAAACTCTCTGATAATACCAGTAATGACAGGTTCTTCACCTCGTTTGACATCCCCAATTTGGTGCATTAACAATTGAGAATCGTCAAACCATGCTTTGGCTTCATTGCTATCATTTATTTGCCCTAATATTCTTTCTACTAATACATTGGTATGACGCTCTTCGTAATTTGTATGTAGTTTGGTGACTAATAAATCCGATAGCTGGTAATGGTGGTTTTGGTACAAATCTTCATCATCCTTAAATTGGTTGTTATAAGGATAATAGAAAGAAAAACCACATTGACTGGTTAATACTCTTGACGCATAACGGTCAGTTGTTGGAATTACCAAGTTCTGCCTAACAGGAGAAACTTGTACCGTTTTTGCCGTTCTAAACATTAAACAAAGCCTCCTTATATATCTAAGTGTTGACCTGTAAAAGCTAATTCGGTTAGCTTATCTTCTGCCTGGCGAAGGGCAAGAATCATATCTACATTTTCGCCAGGCGTTAGATAAAGGGTTATGAGTTCTTTATTCTTTGGATTACCTAATTTTATTTCTACCTTTCGGTTTACAATTCTAATTTCAGGGCTATCCAAATAAACTCCTTGCTTATTACGTGGGTTTGAACTTACTAGCGCATACATTATATACGGTCTCCATCGCCTTTAGTTACTTGACGCTGGAAGCGTCTATGTCGTAGAAGGCTTAAGCCTTCGAGACTAAAGTTGGGCCTTTTCGATGAACACCGCTTTTAATATCTTGTTGGGCTTGTCTGACACCAATAGCCCATGCCTCACTATTATCTTGTTCGTCAGCCACCTTGGCTTGTTTGTTGATTTCTTGCTTGATTAACGACAGGCTTTTAAGGTTACCAGATGTTTGAGCAAAATCTTTTGCAATTACTAACCTATAGGCTATACGTTCAGCAACGGCAAATTGGTATGCTTCATAGAAATCTGGAGCAACAACCTTCATTGCTGTTTCTAATGCTTGTAACCTAATAGACATTTCGGTATCCATAGCTGCTATACTAGCGGCATTACGGTTAATACCTTCTATTAGTTGTTTATAACCACCCATTACTCGAAACCTCCTTTCTCGAAGGCTGGAAGCCTTCTACGACATAGACGCTTCCAGCGTCAAGTTCTATGTTATTGTGGAAGGCTTCCAGCCTTCCAATTCTGCTTGCATTTCTATTACCGATTTATGCACCTCTTGGTATAATTCTTCTGCACGGTCATTACTAATTATGGTGGAAGTTCTGGCAAGCATTATTTCAACACCTAACTTAATGCGTTCCTGCGTTTTTTCAGGAAGTTGTTCAAGCATTGTTTTGTATATATCGGCAAACTTTGCCGCCTCTGCCCCGATTAGTATTGCAAAATGGACAGACGGAATTGTATTGCCGGTCTCTGCTAAGATTTGCCCAAAGATTTCATCAACGGTGTCTATAACTTCGGCTACTGCCTTTCCAAATTTATACTTGTCATTGGTTGAACTCATTGGTTGTCTCCTTGACAGTAAAACTGTGTTAAGGTTAAAAACTTTCGATAAGCTTTACTAAAGGGTTACTTCCTATCTTGACGGTAAAACCGTCTACGACGTAGAAGGCTTACAGCCTTCGAGTGCAGCTACGCTTCTTCGTTTAGCAATATGGTATTTATAGCGTGATTAAAATGGTGATTCCAATATTCTACCATATTATTAGCAAATTGCTCATTAAGTTTTGGCAAGTTTTTAACCAGAATATTGTATTGTTCTACATCAATATCCCCATTCTCTAACTCAACCATTAAATCTTTGGCAGTTATTTTAGGGATAACTACAACCTCTGGCGTTTCCGATTCTATAATTCTTGCTTTAGTAACCATTATTAGTTGTCTCCTATTTAGTATTTAAGGCTTCTTGTAACTTAGACAATATAAGCCCATGTAAAACAGCGGTTAGTTTGGCAGTGTGTATTTTACCATCTTCGTTAAGGTATTTCTCAAAAGCAAGATGCGCCGCTTCGGCACGAATTTCATAATCAAACTCGGTTAACTCGTTCTCCTGTGACCAACATTCTACAAGGTAATCAACCGCATCTTCTTCGCAACCAATTATATTATCTGCTAATTTGCTGAGTATCGACATGAATCAAACCTCCTTATACTAAAGGGTTACTTAGTTAAAACCGTCAAGAGGTGTGGATAACTTGAAAATCTTCACCATCACCTGTTATTATGAAAACATTAGTAGCTATCTCGACGGTTTTACCGTCTACGACGTGGAAGTTTTTACTTCCAGTAGCACATTCATGCCTAAAGCGTTTCAATACTACATCACCATTATCGTTTACGAAGGCAAATACCTTTGTGATGTGTTGGGAAAACTCAAAATAATCAAGATAACGTTTAACGGTCTTAAACTCACTTATTTCAAGTTGTTGTTGGTCTTTTAGCCAATCGGGATTACTACTTAACTGTTTGTATATACGCTTCTCTCTCGAAGGCTTTACCTTCGACGACGTAGAAGGCTTGCAGCCTTCTAGTTTTAAGTCTGCTAAGGTTCTTGTTTGTAACATTACTGTAACCTCCCTTGTGATTTCATTGTAGTTTCTTGGCTAAAACCGTATACTTCATTGTTAAGTTTTGCATTGTTTGCGCCAACTTGTTCATAATACGACTTAACTACCTCGTCATCCAATTCAGGAAAGGCTTTGATTAACCTTTTCCACGTTAGATTTGTATCAACCGCTTCTTGTACCACGAATCTCCAAAAGCTATTCATTGTAACCTCCTTATACTAAATATTTCCCTACTACCTAATAACAATGTGTCGTTCATTTTAACCAAGAAAAAAAAATAAAAAAAGTAAAAAAGCTTGTGATACTAAAGGGAGTTGACTCATCGCTAAAGGGTAGTTCGGTGTATTCAATAGACATAGAACTAGCGGAAAATGCCATGAAAGCAAATCCCGCTAGTTAAATCTGAATAGCTAAGTTTCCTGTGTAGTTGTCTTACTCTTTACTCTTGAACTCTGTATATGCTCTCTCACTCTCAGGGAGCGTCTTTTCTAGTCTCAACAAGTGTTGATTTGCGTTGTAGTCGGTGCCGCTTGCTATGAGTTGAGCGATCTTCGTATCGTCAGAAAAACGCTCTACAACGTAACCTTTGACTGTTGTTGCTTCATATCCCGCTGGTATCCAGTCGCTTGCTTTTGCCTTTATCCCATTTCCCAATTTAGGAGTATATTTTGTTGCTTTCCCAAATCCACAAGCCGTAATGTGCCATGTCCCCGTAGTTGCTTCTGTTTCAGGAGTCGTCTTTTTGAGTAGCTCTAGAGAGTTGTAGCTGAATACTACACTTCCTTTGTCAGTCTCTAAAGAATTGACTTGTGCTATGTCTATGTCAAGCATTAAACCTAATCCTGTTGCGTTGACGTTTAGTTTTGCGATTTCAGCTTCTGAGCCTGAAATCCATGATTGCTTCTGTGTGACAAGATCAACGAAGTCGTCAACAGCATAGGTAGTTTTCCCTGCTTCATTCAGAACGCTGATCATAGCAGTTTGCACAGGCTTAGCTTGCTTGTCTATAGATGATACAATTTCCCTAATAACCCGTGTTATCAAGGGAAAACTAGTATCAACAGCTATAGTCTGACTTGATGGGAAAAATGTTTCCTTATCCTTATCATAAAGGAAAGGAAGTTTGACAGTGTTGATACTCTCAGGAATGTCAATAGTGTTAAGCTTTTCCTGAATCGTCTTAGCATTTAACAGCATTATATCGTTAAGACCCGCTAGCAGTAGTTTCTGTTTTTCCGCTTTTTGTGCAGATTGCAGATCAGCCAATACTATCTTATGCTGTTCTAGCATTTCAGGAGTCAACTTTGACTCATCAACTAAGCTTAACATTGTCTCTAAATAACTTGCAGACATCTTTACATCAACCATGTTTTTTAGTCTCCATTCTTGACGGTGAAACCGTCTTATGAAAACTTAGCTTATTCAGTTGTGAAATAACAACCATGTTCGGGAAAACAAGCAATACTCGGTTGTTCCCTCTCGAACAAGAGATATTCTATTATCTATAGTATATCACAAAGTCAAGCTTTTGTCAAGGAAAAAATGAAAATAACTTTATAGCTTGCTTTGTTGCACGAAAAAGCTTTATAGATACATAGATAACTAGGAAAATTATGCTATGTTGTTACAGGGATTGTCACAAATGTTACACATGACGGAGTCCAGATTTGGTGAAGAATGTAATAACCATGCGGTTTTAGAGCTATTAAATTGTAAGCGATATGTCAAGATATGGAAGGTTGGTACAAAATTTGCTATTTTGTAAAATAAGTATTGCAAAAGGGAGAATCGAAAAACACCTTTAGCTCTATAAGCGGATCTAGCTAGCGATTTAGAGTTATAGATATATATATAAAGAAGATAATAACATTTATTATTATAATACTAATTTAACTTTATAACTTTTTATATATTATTTGTCATCAAGCTTATATGAGATTTGCTGATCACACGAAAATTAGAGCTTCCGATAGTATCACAAAATATTTATAAAGGAAACTTGCAGGATATAGCCATGTCAAGCTATCTACTCCCTTTAGCAAATAGCATCGATGGACATGGATATGTAACCATGTGACCGTGCTGTTGCTCTCTTGTGTGTTGTCGTGGTTGCGTTGTGTTGTCATTATGTCATGGCTTGGTCGTGGTTATACACAAATGACATCAAGAATCGGGCCAAGTGCCGTTTTGGGAAAACGTCGGGACGGGGCTAAATGGCGCACATAAGCAGGAATGTACGTCAACGCCCCACAACAGCCCTCAATATCTTTTTGACTTTCCGCTCTTGACGGTAAAACCGTCTGCGATCTTGACTTTCCGCTAACTTCCTCATAAACGCTCTAACTCCTTTATCCATCAGTGTTTACATGCTTTTGCACTTTTCCCTTGACTTATCCTTATATATGTAGTATAATATAAGTATAATTTGCTCCACGGTTCTCGTTAGTAATCTCGAAGGTAGTAACCTTCTACGACATACGTAGACGGTTTTACCGTCAAGAAGTTAAGACACCATTGGCTAAATAGCACTAATAGAAGTCGTAAATAATAGAAGGTTATTAGCCTTTTGTTCGTAAACACTTCCAAAGAAATGGTGAATAAAACGATGTCAAAAACAACTAATCTACCTGATTGCAATCATTCTCTTAATCCTGATGATGCCGATAATTCTACCAAAAAAGTGCCTTCCACTTTACAAAGTTATCTGGCCACAGCACCAGAAATAGATAGAGATAATGCAGCCAATCAGGTAGAAAAAGTGCTATTTGGTCAATTATTTGGTGAGATCAATCTCAAGCCCGGACAGATAGCTGCTTTATCACAGCTATCCAGAAAATTTATAGAACAGGCCGCTACCCTTAAAGAAGAACCAGATGCTATAGATACACTTGCATTATTAACCGAAGCGGTAGCTAATAATAGTAAAGCATTTACAGAGCTAACCCACAAAGCCGAAGAATACTATGAGATTGAATTAGAACGCCGAAAGCGATTAGATGACTCTATGAAAGAGTCGCTTGAAGTAGATAATGAGATTACGCACATCCCCGACTTAACTGGCGGCGCAGCACTCACAGACCCTTTAATAGAAGCCTCGCTTCTAATCCCCCTTAATCAAGAGGATGCCGATGGTAGCTTCGGATTTCCAAAAACTTTCACGGAGGGAGTTAACCTTCAATCGCCGGAAAATAATAGACTCAATGAAGTATCAGATATTTCAGGCGATGGGCTATACCCCCCACCGGTATCAGCTAGTATTCCACACCGCTCAAGCTAGAGAAAGATATGATTGCGCTGGTAGAAGAGGTGGTAAAACGGAGGGTGCAGCACAAGAGGCTGGGGCGTATATGCTTGGCCCTTATAGGGTATGTTTATTAGGTCCAACTTATAATGACGTTTACAAAGAATTTAGGGTTATACGGGATTTTGTTCGTCATCCTGCTTATCCTTGGGGTATTGACAGGCTCGTGGATAATAAGGATAATGGGAACCTTATTATCAAGACTTCTATTGGAGCTGAGTTAGAGGCTAGGTCTGCTGCAAATATTACAAAATCCCCGGTCATCGGGGAAGAATACGACCTCTTAATTTTATCAGAGGGTGCAAAGATTAATGGACTTGGCGGCGAAGGGGGATTGTGGGAGAGTCAATTACGAGGAAACCTTACAACCAGATTGGGTGACCTTATAGTACCGACTACTCCGGCGGGAAAAGATGATTGGCTCTACCCACGATTCCTTTCAGGGCTTAAAGGGGACGATCCAGAGAGATTTGCTATTCAGTTTCCGGCTTTTGCTAATCCTATATATTATGAGGACCTTGGTAGAATGTACCGGCTTATGTCAAGGCGGGCGTTTAGAGAGCAGGTTCTTGGTGATTTTGTTTCATGGACAGGTGCTATTTGGACAGAAGATTGTGGTTGGGATGAACGTAGGCACATCATTAAATACTTTAGACCGCCTGCGTGGTGGAATCGAGTAGAGATTATTGATCCTGGCTGGAGTGATGACTTAGCTTGGGCTGCTGCCGTAATAGATCATTTAGGTAGAGTATATATAGTAGATGAGTTTTCTATGAAAAAGACCAGTTATGAAGCCATTGCATCTCATATTATACAACGAAGGCGAATGATGTATGGTAAAGATGATGTACCTAACATGATTCCGGTATACGTTGATCCAGAGGACCCCAGGTGTGCATACGAGATTTCTAAAGCCGCTACCGAGATGGGTGAGTTAATTGCTACCACGCCAGCAGATAATGATGTTACTAATGGATTCTTAATGGCTTCGGCTCGTATTAGAAGTAATATGTTGTATTTAACTAACAATTGTGTTGGCATTGCCGAAGCATTAGGTAATCACGAATGGTCTGGAAAAGAAAATACTAGAGGCAAAGTTGAGAAGCGTGATAGGTATAAGCATTATAGTGATTTGATTAGGTATTTACAATTAGCGTCTTTAAGGCCTTCTATTCTTCCACTACCTATTACTACAAAGAAAGAAACATTCGAGGACATGCTGAACGGTAATAAACAAAAGCAGCAGTTTGGTATGGGAGTGGCTGCAATGGAGAGGTTATACAAAGCGGCATGAAGCTATATACCCAGTGGTTACTTTTTTCTGGATGTGATGTTTCTAAGTGGCGTCCAAATCTTTGGCCGGATAAAGATAAAAAACAAGTTAATCTTATTGCGGTACATATTTGGCGTTTCTTATTTAGTGTAACTTGGTATAGTACTAATTTTGGTTTTTATACGAGGCAAGAATATAAATGTTAAGAAGAAGGGCAAAAAATACTGTATCAAATCTATGGCAGAATTTTCAGAAGGATGTAGATAGTAGTAGTTTTTGGAATTCTACTTTTCTGAAATGTAAGGCCAAGCGCAGCAAGCAAACGGCGGCGTGGATTAGATATTCTAATTATATGGATGATGATCTTTGGAGAGGAACGTTACTGCCTGATGGTACAGAACCTATGCAGGTGAACGAATTGAAGTCATCTATATTTTCAATATTGCCTCATATTCTTTTAGAAGAACCTGAGATTAATATCAGGTCATACTCACCAGAAAATGCTCAAGCTGCCATGGTGTGGGAAGCTGTTGCCAAATATATAGATAAACAATATGATTTGTTTGATGAGTTGTTACGAGCCGCTTATGACGCCTTGCTTTTAGGTAATGGCATCTTTAAGTTTGGTTTTTGGGATGACGCCCTGTTAAATAATCCTACTTATATTGGTGGCCCTACAGAATCTCATAATATAGAAAGAGTGGCCCACGCTTCCTATACATCCCTCTTTACTATTTACCCGGATCGTGGGGCTAAACGATGGAAAGAACAAAGGTATTTAATAAATGTTTTGCCTAAGTTTATAGGAGATTTATGGCAGAACGATGTGTATGATAAAAAAGTTGTTAAAAGCCTGACCCCAACTCTTAAAGATTCGGAGATATATGGGTACAAACCGGATGTTGGTACAACCGAAGAACCTGAATTTGTATCTATTGTAGAAGTACATGATTTTTACCTTAATAAACTTAGAATTTTTGCGCTAGGCCAAGATAAGGACGATGCTTCTGGGTGGCTCTTTAACGATGTACAGCCTTATAATGTTGCGGTTTGGGATAATTTGCAGTTCTTCCCTAGACCCTTTACTATATGGGGCGATTCTGTTAGCCAGATTGTCGAGAAACAACAAAAGTCTTTAAGTGAAGTGATGACTTACATGGGTAGGTCTATGCAGCGTGAAGGTATTATTAAGATTTTATATGACCTGGCAAAAATTGGTGAGAATGATCGAGCCAAATTATCCTCTAATGAAGATGCTTTTATAGGTATCACTGCCGCTGGTGGTGATTTAGCCTCTGCTCTTCATGTAGTAGATTATAAAACTGCACAAAAAGATTTTAATTTTAATGTTGTTATGAATAAATTACAAGAGACTATTAGAATACAAACCGGTGTAACTCAACAGGAAATGGGTGTTCATGAACCTGGCGTGGAGACTAAAGCAGAAGCCAATATGTTGAAAGCGGCTAGTGAGGTTAAGAATTTATTACGCCGTAGGATGTTTTCTTTGTTTGCAGAAAGAGTTGTATCTCGTTTACTATATATTATATCTGTTGAGTATACACCAGAACGAATATGTAATATGGCAGGCTTAAATCCTCAACTTTATGCACCGGTTGTAGCTACATTTCTTCCTTTTAATGGTAGGTTATTTGATGTTGAGTATGGCAATAGTGCTGTCAATAGTAGGGTTGAAAGAATAGACAAGTTAAGAGTTTTTACTCAACTTATGGCTCCATACCAACAGATGATAAATCCTGCTATATGGTTAAGAATGGTAACTCAGACTCTTGATTTTGATTATGATGTTGAGTTGTTGATATATAATATGTTGGGCCAAGGCCCAGAATCGCAGAATCAACTGAATAGTATTCCTGGTGCAACTAATGCTGGTCAGAATGTTTTACAATCTAGGGTTTCGCAAGGTAATCCCGGGTTTACACCAGATATTGGTATGGGGGCTGGGGTATGATTTTATATTCTTATATATGTTTTGATTGTGAAAATACTTGGGATGATTGGCGTAATGTTGATGATAATGCACCTAAAGCTTGTTCTGTTTGTGGTTCGGCAAATACCGGACGAAACTATTATGCTGAAAATAAATCTGTTAGGGGCGATATAGAACCAGGTTTTAATACAAGTATAGGTGTTAGATATAGCGGTAGAAAAGATTTGTACAATAAGATGAAGGCTTCTGGGTTTGGTTCTATATCGCATTCTGGTGGAATAGTCCCTTTAGATAAACACCATTATGGTGAAGAAGAATATCGTAAGAATGTTTTGCATGAAACTGGTAATGTAAATCAACGGTATTTGGAGTTATTGCAAAAAGGTGTTGAAGATGGTGTAAAAGAATTTGGGCCTGGTGAAAAGCCTAAGTTGATGCGTAAACCTAGCAGGCTTTAAGAGGTAAAAAAGGATGATTTATATAAAAGGCTTTATAGCTATTTTATGGGCAACATTAAATGCGGTTCCTGGTATATTACCTTCGAGGATAGATTATCCGTGGGATGGTACTGCTGCAACCCAAAGGTCTCAAACTAGTTATATTGATTTTTGGGCTGGGCCACAGTCAATTAGTGCGGGTGCCCATGTTACTGATTCCGGGTGGATTGATTTTACTAATGTTGGTAGACCGTTTTGCCAGGTAGAAGTTGAGGCGTTAGGAAATGGTAATAGAGAAGTTGAGGTTGTTATTGAATATGCTACTTGGCTTCATTCTCAATTACAAGTTGTTAGTCGTACCAGGCAGACTATAGCGGGCGATGTAGATTATAATCCTAAAACTGTGATTTGGAATGTTCCTATAGATAAGCGATTAGGTGTAATAGCTAGAGTGAAATGGATTTTTAATAAAGGCGATATGGATATTATTGTTCAATGTTATGCGCCTGCATCTGGGCAACCTGTTGCTGATAATACCGTAGTGATTGACGTGGAGGTGGTTGAGAATGTTTAGAGGTAAACGAAATTGGAGTGAACTTAATCTTTGTTTGGTATTGGCAATAATAGCGTTGGGATTTATTTTGGGTGGTCAAATTCAAGCCGCCTTGATTCATACTTCTATTCAGAAGCGCCATTATACTGCTAGTCTTAGTGGTATTGATATAGATAGCCGCGCTAAACTTCGTGATAGTGCTATTTTAACTAATGCCTATGTTACTACTAATTATACTAAATTACTAGGCTATAGAGATGTTGCGCCTTATTTTAAGATGACACAAGGCTCTTTAACTAGTTTTCAGTATATTATACAGTTTAGTCATAATGGTACAGATTGGTTTAACGAAGTGACTGAAACTGTTGGTGCTGGTACTATAACGGACACCGCTTTGGTGTATACTTATACATATACTGGTGATGATAATTTTATGAAAACGATCCCTTTTAATGGTAGTTATATTAGACTTAAAGTAAAGGGTACCGGAACTGTAACTAGTAGCTTATGTGAAGTATATGTATATGGAGGGTATTAGGATGGGTAGGTTTATAAAGGCAAGTTGTTTAATTGGTATTGCAATAATATTAACTTGTATTATTGCAATACTATTTGCCCCTGATATTTTTGGTGCCAGGTCATCCAGACGCCCTCCTAGTGTAGATAGTGCCGTTGCTGCTGCTGGTGATGTTGGTTCTCCTGTGGGGGATTTTGTTGTACCAGATAATACAACGTTAATAAATGCTGATGCTACTACCGGTAATATGACGGTTACATTACCTGATGCGGCTACTGTTGCTAATGTTACATATAAGGTAGTTAAAGTAGATGTTACTACAAATACCGTTACTGTAGTTGTTACCGGTGGTGATGCTATTGCTGGTGCGTCTAGTTATGTATTAAGAAAACAATATGATGTTTTAGATACTGTTTCTAATGGTACAAGTTATACTGCTTCTGTTCCTATGAATGCGGTTATTGATGTTAGGTTATTTGGAGCAATAGCGAGCGATGGTATTGATGATAAGGCGGCTATACTTTTAGCAATGACTCAGGTGGGTGATGGTGTTCTTCGATTTGTAGAAGGTGAATATACCATAGGGTCTAATTTAGTTTTTACTTCAAGGGTTGAGGTATTTGAGGGTGCGTCTTTAGCACCAGATGTTGGAGTTGCGCTTACGTTTGAAGAGGCTATTGAAGCTGGTGCGTATGAGATTTTTGGAGATAACGGGTCGGTTGTTTGGGACCCGGTTAATGTTGCTAGAGTCAATGTTGCATGGTTTGTAGGTGATCCAACTGATGCGACAGGGGCTTTTCAGGAAGCGTTTGATGCCGGAATTGATATTGAGATAGTTATTGGCCCAGATGCTTATGCCTTGCTTACCGATATTACTTTTGATGATTCTGTTACAATAGCACCGGGTACTATTATAGATGTTGATGATAGCGCAACGCTTACGATAGATGCTCCCATTGATATACCTAACCTTCCGGTCTTTTTAGATGCTGTTGATGATCCTACTGATGGAACTGTTATTTTTAATGATGGTTCTACTGATGTTGTATTGCCTGTATGGTTTGGTGCAGGTGTTGATGTTGCTGATAATGCGGCCGCAATAGAGGCTGCGGTTGCTGCTGGAAATACTAATATTAAAAGCATACGTTTACCTGCTGGTGTATACAATATACTATCTGATGTAGATATTCAAGAAACTTTGTTAGATATGGGTGCCGGTGCTGTTATAGATATTGGTGTTGGGAATACTCTTACTATAGGTAGCGGGGTAGTTAATGCTGGTATTTATCAGATATTTAGTGGAGATGGCGATGTGTCATTGGACGCTGGTTCGTGTGAGTATGTTCTTCCGCAATGGTGGGGTGCTATTGGTGATAATTCTACTGATTGCTATGCTGCTTTTAGGGCTGCTATTGATTCTTTGAATGGTGGCCCTGGAAAGATGTACATTCCCGCAGGAACATACAAAATAAGCGCAACGCTTGATGACTTTCCTACGGGTTCAATAGCTGCCAGTAATACTGGTATTGTTATAGAGGGTGCAGGTTCGGGAGAAACCATTCTGAAATATACAGGTCTCAGTGGTTATCTGTTTTCTCTGGAGAATGATGAAGCTAATAGCGGTAACAGTCCTACCAAATGTATTATTAGGGATTTGCATATACAAGCCACTGACTTAACGTCAACTGGTGGTGGGATTGAAGTTTCTCATTCTGGTTTCAATCAGGTTGAAGGTGTTGTTTTTACAGGGATAGAGGCGACGTATGGCCAGGCGATCAATTTACGCAACCAGACCAAAACCGTATCGGAGTCAGGGTTTACCAATGATACAAATAGAGATTTTACAACTACCGGGGCTGGTGCTACCGAACGGTATGCCATTAAGTTTAGTAATACGTCCAATGTTGCTGCCAGAATAAAATCCGTGACGGTGCGATTGGGTAAGACCGGTGCGCCGGCGGGAACGATAGCGGCATGGATTTATAGCGATAGTGCAGGTTCGCCAGATGCGGCCCTAAGTACGGCGAGTGCATCTGTAACAAACACAAACCTGAGCGCAGACGCAGACGGTGCTGACGTTACCTTTGAGTGGGTGAACTATGCCGATAGAGGGTCATTAGCGACGGGCGTAGCTGGACAGGTCGTGCTGATTACAACGGGCTATACCTATACCGATACAACTACAGAAGTGCGGCTACGTGTAGATGCTGGAGATGGTGATGTTAATGAGTTCGGTACTTTCGATACTGGTGGCGGAGGCTGGAGCACATCGAATGATGGGTCGAATAATACAATTATCCTGCGTACTGCTTACGGTCCTTTAGGGGCGGTATTTGACAATATTCATGTTTATGGCTCACCCAGGGCGTTAATAGGCATCAATATGGAGGATGCTGCTCAGTTAAAGATTACCAACTCAAATATTTACGCCACACTTGCCTTGCAAGCAAATTTTAACGGAACGTTGGATGCCGTTACTACGCAGTTTAGCTCATCCGGTACGAACTCTATTGAAATCACAGGAGGCATAACCAGCTTTAGTACTGGCTATATAGAGAGCGGCCCTGTAGTGCTTGATGGCGGGTTTCACAGTTTTACCCAAACGCAGATCGCAGCTTATGTTAATTCAAGTGACCCCACCAGAGTCAGTATTAACGGGTCGCCATTTGCATATTTTCAAGGCGATAATGTGGAACTTAGAAATGATTTTTGGGGTAATAAGGTATACCCTGTAAACTCAACGCCGCCTGTTGCGCTTGATGCAGAAATGACACTTGCTGCTGACGGAGATGCTTTAACTGGCATGGCGGGAGAGACAACTACAAATGGAAAAGGCCTCGGTGTATGGTGGATATTAGGCATGAACGCAATGCTGCCGCGTGGCACTTATCTCATTACCGTCTGGGCAAAGACAGATGCTACTGCCAACCTTATAACTTTGGTGAGCATTCAGAGAAACATTAGCGGTGGCAATACTCAATTAGCGGCGCTGGCATTTCCAACCACAACAACTTACCAGCCATACAGAATTTTCCACAATGTAGAGGCTGGCGATTCAACCACCTACGGTTCGTGGGTACAGATATATAAGAGTAGTGCTAATGCTAATAAAATTAGTGTTAGCCATGTTACGGTGGAGCGTGTTAGTGAGGATTCATACTTTTCCGGCAACCCTGTTCTTTTTTCTCAGGACAATACTGACGGTGATGGGGCAAGAGAGAGTGAGTTGTTTTTTGTTGGCCGTCAGTCTGGCGACGAACAACACGCATTGGCTTCCATTAAGGTAGTTCATGATGGTGCGGTTGATGACCGTAAGGGGAGGCTGGAAATTTACGTTAATGAGGATACCTCGTGGCTTCCAACAAAGCTTGCCGCATATTGGGATAGCCTGGGCGATACTTATCTTACGGGTGATGTAAATGTTACAGGTACGTTGGCAGCTACTACGGTAACAGGCGCAAACGTTACCAGTGGTGCCGATCCAGGCCATACGCATACAGGTGGTGGAGTGACGGATCATGGTGCTTTGACAGGACTCGATCCAGACGATGATCATACTCAGTATGTTTTGGTTGACGGTACACGAGAAATGACAGGCAATCTAAGTCTTGATAAGGATTCGGCTGATATTAAGGTGATTGCTACGGTATATGATGATGATGCTACGGAGTTGCCGTCTGTCGATTTTCGTAAAGCAGATGGTACAGAAGGCGCTCCTGCGCTGGTTGATGATAACGATGTATTGGGTGTTGTTAGCTTTCAAGGTCACGATGGTAGTGGTTTCCACGAAGGGGCACGGATAGAAGGTCGCATAGACGGCACACCGTCAGATGGGACGGATATGCCGACCGAGTTGACCATATGGACTACTCCCGAAGCTTCGGCTACAGCTGTGCAGAGGGCTATATTTACTGCGGGAGGTAGTATTGGTTTGCTTGCTGATGATCCAGCTGGTGATGTGGATATTGGCGGAGCTAATGTTACAGCATTATCAATGCTTACTGGCAACAATAGAATTTCGTTAGCGGTTGGTGGCGATAGTATTGGTTTGGTATATGTAGAAGGCTCTGCTTATGCACAACTTGTACTTGATGATTCTGGTGGAAGTTCTAATCAGCAAATAGTTATGTTAAATAATACTGATGGTGTAACAGGGTTTGATATAATCAATGATGATGGTACGGTTCGGGTTGCAGACGTTATAGCATTTGAGAACGCATCTGGGGAAGTTGGTTTTTTGACAGACGCACCTCTTGGTAATGTAGATATTGGCGGTGTAAATCCTACTATTGGTGTATTGCTTACTGCTGCGGATATAGGTTCTGTGGCTGTTGGTGGCAGTACGGGTGGCCGGGCATATATAGAAGGTTCTGGTTATGCACAACTTATTCTTGATGATTCTGGCGGAGCAGCGGACGAGCAAATAGTCACTTTAACTAATACTGAGGGTGTTACTAATTTTCAGGTAATTGATGATATTGGTGGTGTTGCTGTTGCTGATGTTATAATATTTGATAATACAAATGGTAATGTTGCATTTGGTATTACTCCTGATGCTAGTGTTAAAACTACTATTCGCAATGCTGGCGACCAATTGAAATTGGAGTTTGATGGTACTGATAATACCGTAATTTCTACAGATACGAATGGGGATTTGACTATTACGCCATCAGGTGTAGATGTAATACTTGCGAAGGGCGTTGTTAGCCTTATTGAAACTACTACACCTGGAGCCGATGCTGGTTATGGGAAAATATATACTAAAAGTGATGATGATCTGTATTTCCAAGATGGGTCGGGTAATGAACATACTATCTTGAAAGGCTCTACAAGTATTCAGCATGAGTATTTTGCGCCATTGGAAGAACCTACCGGTACTGTGGGTAATTGGGATATTGTGGCAATAGGCACTTCCCAAGCAGTTCATTTCACATTCCAAATCCCAGAGGATTTTGAGGTTTTGGATGCCATCACGGTAGTTGTTTTACCTGATGCAACCGAAACTATTCAGTGGGATATTTTCGTTAGTGTCGCCGCTGTTGGTGAAGCGTACAATAATGATGACCGATCTGCATTGAATGAAACTTTAGCGGTAACTGTCAACCTCATAACTGAATTAGATATTTCAGGTGTATTAACAGGACTAGCAGCCGGCGATTATATTGCCATAGATTTTCAATCTGATATTGCCAACATACAGGTGGTCGGATTGGAATTTGATTTTAATTAGAAATTAGGTTAGGGGTAATGAAAATGACGAGACTAGTTTTGTTTGTTTTGCTGTTCTGTGTGGCTTTGATGCCGGTTGTGGCTGAGGATATAATCATTGTTACTGGATCACCATTTGGCGAAGTGCTTATTGGTCATGGGGTTTACATCCCTAATGCAATAACAGACTCCAAAGCTATCAAGCTACTCGTAGAGGGTTATCTGGATTTGCTTGATTGCGATTATCAGTACGGGCTTAAGACCGACTTAACGACATCCAGCGGCTATATTGAATACCAAGTCAGGATTGATGGCGCATGGAAGATTGTTTCCGAATCCGAATTTAATGTTGTCTTTGAGCGTAGTTCTAAATGTAGACAAGAGCGTATTTCTGAGCTAAGGAAATATCTAAACCAATAAATACTGTGCCTTTAAGGAGGTTGTCATGTCAGAGGGAGACCAAGATAAAGGGATATTTATTGGCCAAATAGCTGGTAAATTAGAAGGTCTGACGAGTGAGATAGCCGGTCTTAAAATTGCGGTATCTGGTTTTAAGGATGATCTTAAAGAGTTACCATGTATTGAAACTAGTGGTAAGATAAATACTCTTAAAGGTGTACTTGATGGTCATATATTATTAGCGCAACATGAAGAAGAAGTGCAAGATAAAGAAGATAATAAGATACATAAAAAACGTATGCTAAGAATCAATATTCTTCTGGTTTTTGTGGCTATTTTGGCTTTGAGTAATGTGGCCGAGAAATTATTGAAATGGATTAAATAGTATGTCTGGTTTTAGAGTAGTTGATAAATGCGATAAAACAAAATTGATGATGACCAAAGATGAATTAGAAAAAGCCCATATTTATTTTGGATATGATGGACGGATTATTCAATTGGTTTTTACAGAATATGGTGATGGTACTAAAAGAATAATTGGTGTTGAGAATGTTGCTGAACGTTACACCTTATGTTTTAAGATAGGGTGTGGATAGGAGAAAAAATGGGTGTTAATAATAATCAAGGGGCTAATACTAATAATAATGCTAACGTCAATACTAATGCGCCAGAAACTTTTTTTAAGTTACCTGAGGAATTGATAAAAGAATTAACAGATAGTAATCCTGATTTATTGGCTAAAATTAAAAAGGTTGGACAAGATTGGGAAAAAGCCAATACTGCAAAAAGAATGACCGAATCTGAGCAAATGAATAATATGCAGAATCAAATTAACGCAGCGAAGCAAAAGTCTGATTGGTTTGACGAACTGTCTGGTGATCCTGCTTTTACTGATGCTTTAATACAAAGGCGTAACCAGATGCAAAACCCTAATTCTGGACAAAATAGTAATCCGATTAACCAAAATACTCAAAACAATGTAGACCCCTTTAGCGAGTTCGAGGATGGAGATGCGGTGAAGGCGTTGGCTGATCATATTATGTCTGGTATAGATGATAAAATTGATAAACGTATGGCACCGTTTATGCAGAATATGGTGCAAACTCAACAAGATGCGGATATTGCATCGGTTAATGTTTTTGTTTCATCTGAAAGAGAGGCCGGTAGAACGCAATGGCCTGACCCTGATGCTAGTTTAATAAAATATAATATGCAGAAATATAATATGGGAGCCATGGAGGCTTATAGGTTGAGTGCTTCTAATTATATGATGACTAGCAACAGGTCTGTTATGGATAATCAAAATAGTAATACAGGGGGCAATAATACAGGGGGCAACGGGGCTGGAGATGGTCAAAATGTTACTAATCAAAATGTTACCAATCAGGGCGATGGTAATCAGGGCGATGGTAATCAGGGTGCTGTCAATGGGGGCGATGGTAATAAAATTGCTAGTAGCCAGGCTTTGAATGCTCCTAATTCTAGTGCATTGCCTAGTTTACTTTTTAAGGGTAAACCTAAGAGCGTTGAGGATAAACTTGCCGAGGCTAGTAAGTTAGGTGTAAAGGATGGTAAACCAAGACAGTCTACCGGAGAAACAATTAACGAAGTGTTAAAATATATTAACGAAGCAAGCGGTACAGAATATTCCGCAAATGATTTATAGAGGTGAATTATGCCTTCATTGACGTTAGAGCAAAAAGATGAATTGGTTGCAACTACGTTTGATAAAATGACCACTGAGGTTATAAATCAAACTCTTTTGGCAATCCCTTTATATCGTAAGATATTAGAGTCGCCTTATAAACAGGTTGTAACTGGTGGGTATCGTGTACGCTTTCCAATTATTATTGATAATAATGATAGTTTTGGTTGGTTTGGCATGGGCGATACTTTTGATCCGCAACGTAAAGATATTCTTGCTTGGAGTTATGCGACTCTTAAACAGGGTGCAGGCGATTATACTATTGAATGGCTTGAAGCTCAGATCAATAGTGGCCCCGATGCTTTTGTATCTTTAATCGACGCCAAGAAAAAAGATTTAATTCAGTCTATTCGGCAAACCCTTAACACCAATGCTTGGAGTGACGGTACTGGTGCTGGCGGACAAGAGCCTACTGGACTGGAAGGTAATATTGTTTCTACTCCGACTAGTGGAACTTATATGGGTTATGCTAGAGCTACTGAATTTTGGGCTAGGCCATGGTATTTTAATGGGACTACTATTGCAGATAGTACCCATGGCCCGCATTCATTAACCGCTCCACAAGGAAATACTCCTGTTTCATTGGGTGCTATTGGTGATATAAGTGATAAGTACCCACTTATTCAGGATTATTTGCAAATAGCCTGGGATAGTATTTTGATGGATGGTGAAGATTCAAGCCAGGTGTTTCATGCTACCGACCTTAAGACTTATCATAACTACTTGAAAATTCCGGCGTATTGCCCTGGTTATGATATTGGAGTACATGAAGGTACTTTTAATCTTGGGTATGAATCTGCATCATTTATGGGTGCAGAAATTATGCATGATACCGTTAATAATGGTGCGCCTCAAGGGGAATGGCGTACAGTTAATATGGCGTATTATGTTCCTTATATTGATGGTTCCGCCTTCTTTGAGTGGACAGACCCAAGGTCGCCATATGATGCTTTGGTTACAGCGACTTATTTACTTGTGCGCTACCAAATGGTTAATACCTATCCTCGTAAGCATTTCTTTGGTAATGGTATTTCTGATTGGCAGTCATAGAATAATCTAAGGGGCTATTTTTTTCAGGGGCTTATTTCAACGACTGGGTTTACTTTTAAGAGGTAAAAAAAATGAGCGTACAAAGTTTGTACCAACAGAGTTTAACGCCACGTCGGTCGATGGCATATCCACTGACCAAGACTATCGCCGATGCGGATTTCAAGGCAAACCCGGAGAGGCACGGATTGATGCCCGGTTTAATTTGGGAAGTCAATGGTCAGATCGGTGCCCATTCATTTAAGACCGCTTATGTTCATGGACGAGCTGCTTTTATATGGGCTTGTAATCGTAGCAGCGGTGCTTTGTCCAGAGGTGCTTTAACGAAGTTTTATTCTCTTTCCGGTACGGCTACCAGTGGATCAACTTCTACTATTGTAGATAGTGGTACTCCGTTTGTGGCTGATGAAGAAGTAGGGAATATGGTTGTTATTACTGATAATAACAACTCTGCTGGAGCCGCTCCTGAAGCCGAAGGTGGGCTTATTATTAAGAACACCACCTCGATTCTTACTGTAAGAACTCCTTTATCGAGGCAGTTGTTTTCTGCGGCTGTTGAGGCTAATGATACTTTCCAAATTAGATCAACTTGCCAAGTTATTGCTGCTGCAAGTGGTGATCAGGATGCCGAAACAGCCGGTATAGTTATGGCATCTAGTTTGGCGGATAATTCTTGGGGTTGGATTTGTCTGGCTGCTGATTGGGTATGGGCTTTAGTTAGAGCCGCTACAGCCATTACTATTGATAAGGGTCTTATTGCTGATACCGGTAGACTTACTGTTGGTAGTGCTAGTGGGATGGATTTGGTTTTGGCTTATGCCTTAGCTAGTTTTTCTAATGACATTGTGAGTGATTTGGTGCCTGTAAAATTTAGGGCGCATTATTTAGGCCAGGCTACTTCTCAATAGTAGCTGTTTCTGCTGGTATAGTAGTCAGGGTGTTTGATTTGCCCTGACCGCTATACTGGTTTTAAGGGGTGTATTGTGGAAGATTCTAATATTGAAGAAATAGAAACATCATTAGATGGTACGCTTGTCAAGGCGCTTAGTCCTGATATGGTAGAAGAACCCGATGATGTGGGAGAGCGTATTTTAATTCTTAAAAAAGGTAATAAAAAAACTCTAAGCTTAGCCGAATTGCATGAAATTGAAGTACCGGATTGTCAATTATATTATGGACTTGAACATCCTGATGGATTAGTAGAGGTTAGGAGGCGAGAGGCAAGAGCTGGTCATAAATTTCATGATTATGTATTATGGTACGAAAGGGTTATTAGTGTTAATAGTGAATTAAGAAAATTAGCCTATCATGTAGTACATGAGCCATCTGAGCATGAATTATTTGTAGATTATTTTTATCCTTGTACTCAATGGAATATTAGTAATGGGTTATTAAACCAGCAAGATCATACACCGGATTGGAAGAAAATGTTTGCCATGAAAGATGCAAACACTCCTTTTACTGTTGGCAGACAACGGCTAAAGCCTTTTCATTTTGTAGTTATGAATCGCCGTTATCGTGCGATAGAAGTTGCTAGGGGTAAAAAAATTGATGGCGTTTTTGTTCAATGCCCTCCGGCTTCTGGATTATATATAAAATCTTTTCGTGCCGCCATTGAAACGTTGGGCGGTTCTGCTCATGGCATGGATAGGC
>LAZR01000870.1_pt1 | contig 20685 bp, 17 predicted proteins | sample 329461 | NCBI WGS metagenome assembly LAZR01 (sample SAMN03002196, study PRJNA259156) | marine sediment metagenome | biome: sea floor; feature: Hydrothermal impacted sediments; material: marine sediment; isolation source: Loki non-amplified sample from Loki's castle hydrothermal vent sediment ...
CCGATGATGAGAATAATTCAATGCTTAGCTTTGTAGTTGGCTATGACAATAAAATTTCTATAAAACAAAGGCTAAGTTAAAATTTTTTAACGCCGTATAAAAACTCTTCGCCGCAGTCCATATACAAATCAAATTTGGTCATAACTTTGGTAAACATGGGGGCGTGTAAAAATTCGTTTAACCATGCGCGTACATGCGTGTATTCACTTTGTAAGTACCAGTGTTTATCTACACGGGCAAACTGTCTAATAAACGGTAGCAGGGCATAATCGGCTAGGCTTTTTTCATTGCCCATTAGGTATTTATGGGTAGTTAGCTTTGCTTCAAATTGCTTAATAAACTCTTCGCAGGCTTTTTGATAATAAATTTGTGCCATGTCTTTTGTACGAGCATAAAATTTGTACTTTTCGAGCACCGGTTTAAATTGCGTGTCGTTTAGCTTAATTAACTCAAGCATGCGCTCAAGTGCTAATGGGTCTTGAGTATGCAGTAAATTATGCGGATCGTTTTGCTTTAAAGCCCACAGCATAATATCGAGGCTTTCATCTATAACTTGATTATTCGGCAGTAATAAAACAGGCACAGTGCCTTTTGGTGATATTTTCAAAAGATGCGGTGGCTTGTTTTTAGTTTTAATAGCGCGTAGTAGCACGTGTTGCTCTGCCATTAAAATACCCATTCGTGCGCGCATTGCGTGTAATGAATATAATAATGGCAGTGTCATTTTATTACTTACCTTAGCTATTTAAGCCTTCAACATATTGCTGACGTGTTTTTACTTTTACCATGTAATTTAACTGATCAGCAGCGTGTGTTTGCCCGCTAATTAAATCTTGAAAATGCGCAAGTAACACGGCTTTGTCTAGCTTTTCTTTATCGCCTGAGCCAATGTCGGTTAAATCAATCATAAACTCGTCAAACTTGTCGGCATAATCGGTCACAATATCCATATTTAAAAATTGCTCATGGTTATAAATGCTCGGGTAGCCGCCTTTTTGTTTATCAATAGCAAAGCTAATGCCTTTTACATTGGTAACGGTTGTTTCTTTTTTACAGCTCAACATACAGCTTGCGTCAATACGTGGTTTTTTACAGCCTACAGTTTGCTGGAAAAAACACTGGCGGCTGGTCATCATTAGTATTGGATGATAAATGCTGTACATCATTTTAAAGTCGTTAGGGCGTTTAATACTACGCATTTGCTGTTTGTTAATCTCGTTTGAAATAAACGCGCCTGTAGCATTTAAATCCTCTTGTAGCGTTAATAACGCATAAGAGTTTGTGGTGTTTAATAACGGGCCTGCAATCCAGTCAATACCCATTTGCACTGCTTTGTATGCTACGCCTGTGTTATTACTAATAATAAGTTTAGGTTTGACAACCTCGAGTAAACGTACAGCTTCTTCAAAATCTTTACCAATTAGTACAGCTGGAAACCACGGAATTAACTGCGGATGTTCTAAAAATACATTTATGTATTTATCGTTATCGGTTCTAAAGCTCTCAGGTAATTTAAAGTAAACGTCACCATCTGTTAAATTACATAAGTGAGCGTCTTTTATGTCCGATATTAAAATAGAAAGTGTAGTTATATTTTCGGCTTTTTCGTGATTCACTAGTTTAGGTAATTCAACTGGCGCTATAACGTCTTTCCCTTCGTTTAATAAAAAAGCGACTTGCTTTTTAATACGCGCTAGCTCTTTAAACGGAATGCTTAAGTTGTCGCCGAGGTTTGTGTAATCCATATTTTTAATTTCAAAATTGGCATTACTAAACGTTTTAAAGCGCTTATCAATGGCTGCAATATCAACAACTGATTTATCAGCGGTATGCATAGGCATTTGCGATTGAACTTCAAAGCGTAGAGGTTCTTTTGCGTTTTTATTCGAAAGGGTAATATCGTTTTTATCTTCAATAATTATGTTTACAGTGAATGGCTGATTTAATTGTCCTCTAAATTCTAATGAAAGCTCGCGTTTTGAAATATCTAAAAACTCAATTTTCTTTTTAACTAACGAATCAATTTCACTTTTTTGGGTAGAAAGCTCTTGTTGCGCATCGTAAATTTGCACTACCGAAATCGCGTTGTTTTTTTCGTTAGCGTGATCAAAGCTATGGTCTCGTGGATTGTCGGTAAACATGTTTTTGGTCATGTCGCCGGTTAAAAACTTATTAGTAAAGTTACGGTTAAACACTTTATATAAGCTTGAGTCGTCTTCAATTAAGTTACCGGTTTGTACAAAGGTATCTATTTGCTTGCGCCAGCTGTCAATAACCGTATGTACGTAATTAGCGCCTTTAATGCGGCCCTCTACTTTTAACGAATCAACGCCTGCGGCTACCAACTCTGGTAGGTCAAAATAAGCTGAGTTATCTTTTAAGTTTAATGGGTGTTTGTTACCCATTGCCGTTGGCTCATATTCATCACGACATGCTTGCGAGCAGCGACCACGATTACCTGAGTTACCCACACTTACTGAGCTTGAATAACATTGCCCTGAAAACGCAATACATAATGCGCCATGTACAAACACTTCGGTTAGTACGTCGCATTTGTGCGCTACGTCGGTCAATATTTTAATTTCAGTTAAGTTAAGCTCGCGCGATAAATTTACACGTGTAGCGCCAATGCGCGCTAAAAACTCAACTTGCGATTCGTTATGCGTAGTTAACTGCGTTGATGCGTGAATATGCAAAGTAGGAAAGTGTTTTTTAACAATGTTGAACAACCCTAAATCTTGCACAATAATGCCATCAAGAGTTGTATTTACTAGCTGATTTAACAGCTTAAATAGCGCACCCATTTCGTGCTCTAAGATTACCACGTTAAGCGTTAAAAAAATCTCACAGCCGTATTCGTGGGCTAAGCGAAGTGCGCCGTTAAGCTCATCAAACGAAAGATTAGACGCTCGGTTACGTGCATTAAAGGTATCTAACCCACAATAAACCGCATTAGCACCGGCTACAATGGCGGCTTTTACCGCGTTTACATCACCGCCTGGGGCTAATAGTTCAATCTTTCTACTCATGACAACTTCACTTCGCTCATATTTAATTGCCGCGAATTTTATCTGGTTAAGCACGTTAATGCTATTTATTGAGGGATATAATAAAGACTAATACCAATTCGCTTAATTAAGTGATCTATTTTGAGGATGGAAAAATGTGTTGATAGCTAGGCAAAAAAATCGCTATTTAGTTGTTCTCGGCAATTGCTCCTGCATTGCTCTACCTTCTGCATCCATGCAGTTGTAAATGAGAATTTTTTAACACCGGTAGCGACACGTTTAGCCCCGCAAAATGATTAAGTATTATTGCGGATTGGTATAGAATAAAAGAGTGTATAAAATTACAATTAAGCTGGCGGATTTATTACGTAAACATGTAATAAAATGATAGTTTATAAGCAAGCTAGACTTTCAACTTTACTTAGGCGATACCCATCAGCAATCAATATATTAAACAGTTAGATACAGATTTAAACAGTAAAGAATCTGTTATTACTAATACCCACCTAAAAATAGCCACATTTAACCTGTTTAATTACCTTGAGCCACCCAATGCATATTATGAGTTTGAAAAAATTTATACCGCGCAGCAGTGGGCTAAAAAGCAGCGTTGGATTGTTGATTACTTAACGCAGCATGCGCCTGATGTGATTGGTTTTCAGGAAGTGTTTAGTATTGATTCGTTAAAAGAGCTAGTTGCTGATCAAGGCTATAACTACTTTGCAGTAGTTGATACGCCAGAGGTAATTGATGATTTTATTTATAGACGCCCCGTTGTAGCGATTGCCTCTAAATATCCCATAGTTGAAGTAGCAGCGGTTGAACACGATAGTGAGCTTGCGAGTTCGCTTGGCCTTAATAGTGAGTTTACCTTTAGTCGCAAAGTACTAAGAGCAACTATAACGCTGCCGCATATAGGTAATACTGATTGTTATGTGGTGCACTTTAAATCTAAGCGCCCAATGATTGAAGTTGATGAACACAATAAAGAGCTTGCACCTGAGCAAAACATAATTGAGATTTTAAAAGCGAATGTAGCGGGCGGGTGGGGCTCAACTATTCAGCGTGGCAGTGAAGCCACATTACTAATGATACAAATGATTACTCGCCGTGAAGCTACGCAGCAACCCATGCTATTAATGGGGGACTTTAATAATGAACTTGCGGATGGCGTATTAAGCCATTTACTCACAAATACATTACGCTTTGCTCCTGCGTTTGACGCTAAAACCTACCTTGCTAAATATTGTTTAAATGATTCATGGGATCTGTTTATTAAGTCGCAGCTAAGTATTGATGAGGTTTCTAGCGATGAAGCAATAACAAACGATGTACAAAGCGATTGTGATAGTGGTAACAGCGAGATTGCTGATTCAGCGGATAAAAGCCAAGTAAAAAATATAAACATAGCAAAACCAGCACTGTTAAGGCCGCCAACACATTACTACGGCGCAAGCAGCTCTGTGCTTGATTACATTTTATTGTCGTGTGAGTTTGACGCTAGTTACGATGACAGCTTTTTTGAAGTCAGTAATTATAACACTTACGATAGGCACTTAATAAACCCTGAGTACGAACGTGATGATTTAACTACCGACCACGGTGTTGTATTGGTTACCCTTAAACTGAGAAGCTAGGTTTTCTCATCTAATAACTTACAGCGCACGATTAAGCTAAAAAAGAATTAAGTTGCGATATGCATAATTATGCTAAAATCATAAATTAGCAATTACTCATATTGCAGCGAAACTTGACCTGCAGTCTTTATGTGTATATTTTATCGCCAGAATTTTTGCATTAAATTAATAACAAATCACTAAAATGGTAAATATGGAATTTTACACTCACTCGTATCACACGCGAAAAATGGACTTAATTTCGCAAGTACACTGTTTATTCGTAAATCGAATTTATAATTCTAAATTTTTAGTAAAAGCTTTGCTTTGTGCTTTGTTTATTAGCTTAAGCAGCGCTTACGCGCAAGAAACCACCTCATACAGTTTGATCAACGAATCCAGCGAAGGGCTACTAAAAAGAGCCGAATTACTTATGGATACTGACGTCATAACAAGTATCGAACTTAGTAAGGAATTGTTGTCACAAGCGCAGAGTGCCGATGACACATTACTCAGTGCAAAGTTGCATAACTTGTTAGGTAAAGCGAATAAAAAAAATAATAATATTAATGAATCGCTTCATCACTATTCACAATCCTCTGTTTATTACAGCAAGTTAAATGATGCTAATAACCAAATAAAAGCCTCTATTAATTATATAAAAATATTATTAGATGAAAAACGATATGACGAACTTGCTTTAAGCATTGAAACTTTGTTACCTACAACACTTGTGTATGGCGATGAGTTTTTTGTAGCGCAAGTACTTCTTACTAAAGGGGATTCGTTTTATGACCAAAAAAAATATATTGATGCAAACGCACAATACTCATCTGCTTTAAAGTATCTCGTTGATGAGGATGAATCTGTACAAAAAAAGTTAGGTGAAACATATAAAAAATTAGCTCAGTCGTACAAACGGCTTAAAAATAGAGAGCAAACGGCTTATTTTTATACCAAAGCTTTAGGGATATACACCAATTTAGGTGATTTAAAGTTGATGGCGCGCACATTAAATACACTAGCAGAAGCGCAGCGCTATTTAGATAATTTAGTTTTAGCCCTTGATTACTCCACTCGCGCATTAGAAATACATAAAAAAATTGACGATCCTGTTGGCTTGGCTAAAGCATTATTAGGTGCGGGTATTATTTATCGTCATATTAACCTTTACGAAAAATCACTCGAGCATGTAAATAAGGCATATTTATATTATAAAAAAGTAAATAACGTGCTTGGGATTGCTAAAACATCGAACCAAATGGGACTGCTATATACGCGATTAAAGCAATTTGACCAGGCCGAGCTTTTTTATCAAATAACCATTGATTTACCAGAAGGTATGGTTGAGGAAAAAACGCTGGCAACGGCTTTGAGAGAGATGGCTGTTATTAACTATGAATCTGGCGACTTAGATTCGGCGATGAAATTTGCACAAAAAGCTTACGTAACTTATAAAGCTGAAAACCTTAAGTCTTACATTTCCATAACGTCGCGGATTATTGCTAATATTTATCGCGCTCATGGGGATAAAAATAAGGCTATTGAGTATTATAAAGAGTCATTATCGGTAGCGAGAGTAACGGGTAATAAACTTTATGAAATAAAGTCGCTAACAGCGTTAGCCGCGATTTTAATTGGAATTGATACAAATGAGGCGATTATCTTACTTAAAAGATCACTCGCTTTATCAACGCAGTTAGATGATAAGTTACATATGCTATACGCTTATCGTGAAATTCGAATAGCCGAAAAGCTGCGTGGGCGCATAGACGAGTCACTTCGTTACGCGGAAGAAGAAATAGCCCTGACCGAAATTCTTCAAAACGAAAGAGACGAAAATAAGCTTGCTCTTGAAAAAGCACATTTGCATTCTCACAAGATGGAAACAGAGCTGGAGACCTTGAGAGAAAAAGAAAAACTCCATCAACTTGAGCTTGAAAAGAAAAACAATGAAATTGAAATATCTGACCAAGCTAGGGTTATATCAGAGCTAGAGCTTGCAAAAAACAAATATGCGAGTATTGCGCTCGCATTTTTATTAGCTGCTTGTTTAGCTATTGTTTTACTGGTTTATAGAAGCTTTATTGCTTCTAAAAAACGTAATGAAGAGTTGGACTATTTGGCTGCAAGAGATCCTTTGACCAATTGTTATAACCGTCGCATTTTATTTGAGGTTATGAATCGTGACTTTTTGAATTTACCTCAGATTGAAGAATATTGTATTTTAATGGTCGATATCGATCATTTTAAAAGTGTTAATGATACTTATGGGCATAGCATTGGCGACACTGTACTTTGTGGCGTGGCTGAGCTGTTACAAGCCAATATACGTAAAAGTGATCGTGTTGCTCGTTTTGGTGGCGAAGAGTTTTGTATTATTTTACCCAATACAACTCAAGAGCAAGCAATTCGGATTGCTGAGGCTATTCGTATTAAAGTAGAAGAAGCAATCTTTGATGAGATTCCTGTTACGTGTAGTTTTGGGGTTACCTCAATCAAATTTAAAGCCAGAACTCCTTCTGAGTTAATTGAACAGGCTGATTTAGCTCTTTATGAAGCTAAGTCTTTGGGTCGTAACCAAGTTGTATTATGGGATGCTTCGTTTGAAGAATTTAAGCTTTTTAGATCGGAGTAAACCCAACTGTATATAGCTCAGTTTTGATGTGGTTTTTAAAATCATAACAAGTAAATTTTATACAACGCTGTGAGTTACTTACATATGTGATTGGGCTTAAAAAATTAATCCTCTAAATATCAAAGCATTAACTTTGGCTTTGAAATTGCTCCCCTAACTAAGTTAAAAAACAAAACAGGGAACTTAACAATGACAGAAGTTGCACTTTCGGCCTATTTGGCATTTTACCTCTATTTAATTATGTTGCTTGTACAGTGGGCGGTCGCTACGTTTAGCAAAGCTAAAGAGCCTAATGCTGTACCAGGTAAAATTAGCGATGATTTATCGCACGACAGTTTTATATTTAGAGCGCATCGAACGTTTCATAATACGCTTGAAAACAGCGCGTTATTTATAGGTACTGTTTTATTTGCGTTTGTAATTAATTTACAGAGCCCTATTTTTGCAATGTGTGTTTGGGTGTACTTAATTGCGCGCTTAATCCATATGGTGCTGTACTATGCTATAGCAACTGAAAAAAACCCAAGCCCACGTAGTTACTTCTTTTTAATAGGGGTGCTTGCTAATGTGGTTATGCTGATAATGATAGGGTTAAGACTAATCTCATAATTTATTAAAAAGTTATAAACTCTATTTATAACTTTAAACAAAAAAGCGAAGAGCCTTTAAGGCATCTTCGCTTTTTTGTTAGGTAGCAGAAGAATATAAACCACGTCTACAGTAAGACAATATTAATGGCTAATCGACGCCTATAAACCCACCTGTTTGGTGTGTCCATAAAGCTGCGTAAATTCCACCTTTAGCGATTAGTTCTTCATGAGTGCCTTGCTCAACTACGCCGCCATCATCAAGTACAATTAATCTATCCATTTGTGCAATGGTTGAGAGCCTATGCGCTATCGCGATGACTGTTTTGCCTGTCATTAAGTCATCAAGGCTTGCCTGAATTGCTGCTTCTACTTCTGAGTCGAGTGCGCTGGTGGCTTCGTCGAGTATAAGTATTGGTGCATTTTTAAGTAGCACACGTGCAATAGCAATACGCTGGCGCTGACCGCCCGAAAGAGTAACGCCGCGCTCGCCTACTTGTGCGTCAAAGCCTTTGTTACCTTTGCTATCTACTAAGTCATTTATAAACTCAAGTGCTTTAGCTTGTTTAGTAGCGGTTATCATCTCAGCTTGCGTTGCATCAGGGCGACCGTACAAAATGTTGTCTTTTACTGAGCGGTGAAGCAGGGAAGTGTCTTGCGTTACCATGGCTATATATCGGCGTAGGCTTTCTTGGCTTACGTCTGTGATGTTTTGGCCATCAATTTTTATGCTGCCAGAGTCTGTGTCGTAAAAGCGTAGTAGTAAGTTAACAAGTGTTGACTTACCTGCACCAGAGCGACCGACTAAACCTATTTTTTCGCCAGGTTTAATATTTAAGTTTAAACCATTCATTACTGGGCTGCGATTAGTCTCGTTTGCAGCTTTTCCGTAGTTAAAGTGTACGTTGTTAAACTCAATGGCACCTTGGCTTACGTTAAGTGTATCGGCATTTGGTTTATCGGCAACTTCAATAGGGTTAGAAAGTGTTTTCATACCATCGGCTACGGTGCCAATGTTTTCGAATAAGCTGCTTATTTCCCACATGATCCACTGCGCCATACCGTTTAACCTAAGCGCTAAACTAACAGCCACTGCAATAGCACCTGCGCTAATTGCGCTAAGTGACCATAGGTAAAGCGAGACCGCAGCCACCGAAAATACCAATAGGTAATTTAAGCTTTGAATAACAAAGTTTAAGCTGGTGACCAAGCGCATTTGTTTGTACACCGGCTGCAAAAAAACATCCATGCTTTGTTTTGCGTATTGTTCTTCACGTTGGGTATACGAAAACAGCTTAATAGTAGAAATATTTGTGTAGCTATCAACAATTCGACCGGTCATTTCTGAGCGAGCATCTGCTTGTGAGCTGGCAATTTTTTTAAGACGCGGTACAAAATAAAGCTGCACGAAAATGTATAAAACTAACCAAACCAGTAGCGGAATCATTAACCGCCAATCAGCTTCGGCCACTAAAAACACCATAGAGCCAAAGTAAACCACTATGTACATTAATACATCGAGTAGCTTTGTAACGGTTTCGCGAACAGCTAAAGAGGTTTGTAATACTTTAGTGGCTATTCTTCCTGCAAATTCATTTTGATAAAAGCTAACACTTTGACGCAGTAAATAACGATGCGCTAACCAGCGAATCGACATGGGGTAATTGCCCAGTAATGCTTGGTGCAAAATAGCAGAATGAAAAAATACAACAACGGGCAGCACAACTAATAGCATAACAGCCATTTTGATAAGTTCTGACTTTTGCTCTACAAACAAGGTTTCGGGTGTGTAGGCGGTTAACCAATCCACAAGTTGGCCCATGTAGCTAAATAAAGAAACCTCTAAAATAGCGAGCATGGCGGCGCTGATTGACATTAGCAGCAGCGAGAGCTCCATTCCTTTGGTGTAGTGACGGCAAAAAGCAAACAAAGTAGAAGGCGGCTGAGTGGGTTGGTCCTCAGGAAATGCTTTTGTCATTTTTTCAAATAATCGATACATTTTAAAAACTTAAATGGCAAATAATGATGCGTATCATACCATTTAAGTGTTTTTAAATGCAGGTTTGCAAGGTATTAATTGTGAATATACTAGAGCATTATTTATATAAACCTATGTTAAAAAGAGCATCAAAAAAGCACTTTACTTACTTTTATAGCATTGGGTTATTTAGGTTTGTGCCTTTGCTCATGTATAAATCGTCATATCTGAGGCCACCATTTCCGTAAGGCTTTTTAATCGGGCCTGTATTACAGTTTGCTAAAAAGTATATAAGAGGTTGTTCGCGCTTCATTCTAAATTGTGCATTTTTATACACAAGTGTTTGCTCCTTAAATTCACCGCCTTTTACGTAAACATCGTATTGCTGACCTTGCTTTGAGGCTGCTGCGTTATTAACAACGTACCACACGTCGTACCATGTATTTGTTAGCAGTGGCTTGGCCGATTGTTTGGTTGTGTAGTTTTGAATGTTGCTATACCCATTGCCGGTTTTAACCATTAATGCGCCATCGTTTACAAGTCCGTTTGATTCTGTTTTATCGGTTACGCGAAGCGTAGGCTCAAACGCATCGTACGCATGTTTATTAATTAGCTCTGGCGTGAGGTTGCTTAACCCAAAAGCATGGTTATTAGGAAAAGCAGCCACGTTTATACGTATATAAAATGTGTAGGTTTGTCCGACTTCAACCGCTTGTGGAAGCTTTGTATAAGAAAGCGCTTTGCGATTGCCAACAATGCCATCGCGTGCAGGCTTTTTTAGTAAATAATGATTTGTAGATGTAGATGTAGATGTAGATGTAGATGTAGATGTAGATGTAGATGTAGATGTAGATGTAGATGTAGTTGCTTGTTCTGGTTGTATAACCGTTATTTGTGGGTTTTTAACCTGTGGTTTAGTTTCATTTTGCGTATCGACACTCTGCCAGTCGCTAAGAGAGTTTTCAAAATTATCAATAAGCAGCCAATCGCTCGATGTACTTTTTTGAATGGTTGAACATGCTGATAGCGTGCTAAACAAACATAGAATTAAAATGTGTTTGGAAGACATAATTGGCTCTCGTAATATTATTGATATTTGGTTAACCAATTTAAATTTTGGCTTTAGTTTTTATTGAGAGTTATGTAACCAATTTAATGTTTTTATGTCAATCATTAAAGCAATACGTAATGGCGTGGGAACTGCGAAGATATAAAAATTATTATTCCATTCAAAAAATTAACCAGTAAACTTATCCATTAAATCAACTCAGCAAATTTCAGCTGAGTTTAAAATAATTTAATAGTTAGGATGTTATATGTATACGGGTTCGTGTTTGTGTGGTGAGGTAAATGTTGAAGTGTCGGGTAGTATAACTAGGGCGTGTTGTTCTTTATGGATTGAAATTTGTTCAATCTAGGGGCGATTTAATCGCGGCGCGAGGTTTGTAACCTAGTGGGCTAAGTAAAAACCGAGCAACAAAGAGTCAATCGTCCCTAGAAAGAACCCAAAGGGCAGCGCATGTTTGGTCTTTATGCTACGTTATCGCCTATGTATGGGGAACAACCACATATCATAGGCTCTGCCTTGCCTAAATACCAAACACACTGCTGTAAATTCAACCACCAAAGAACAACACGCCCTATTATTCATTGTCATTGCTCACTGTGCAGAAAAAACAGCGGGACTGCATTTGCAACCAATGGCTTTGTAAATACTGAGGACTTTATAATAACTAAAGGACAAGAGCAGCTGAGTGAATTTAGTTTTAAACCAGGGCGCACTCGTTACTTTTGTAAATGTTGCGGCTCGCCGGTTTACAGTAGCAACAATGATGACAAAAGCAGAATACGAATTCGTTTAGGAATATTCGATAGCGATATTACTGAGCTGGTATTATCGCATAATTTTGTTACGTCTAAAGCTAATTGGGAGCAGCTAGAAACAAGCTTACCATGCTATGAAAAACATGAACCTGGGCGGTAACGCATTTTATTCAATGTGGTAAATACTGTTAATACTTTTATAAAGGTTTGGCGCAGAATTTATAAACACAGGTGAGTTTTGTATTTCATCAACGTTTATGTGCATTAATGTTTGCTGGCTTAGTATGATTACTATATTTTTGTATTCGTTAAACTCTATTATCGCTAAGCACTTAAAATGTTGCCTTAAAAGCACTAAAAGCATTTGCAACTCTTTGCCAGTTTGCGGGTTTAAATTAATGATTACTTGAGTACTTGGCTCACTACAGCGGTTTATGTTTTGCCAAAAGCTATCGCTGGTTAAAAAAGGCTGATGATATTCACCACTAAAAATATCGATAGTGATCACGTTAAAGTGATCAGAGCATTGCGAAATATATTGCTCGGCGCATTGTAAATAGCTGCTGTGCTTAATTGGTAACTTAAAGTGCTGAGCAGCAATTAAAGCAATGCTTGGGTTTATTTCTACCGTCTTAAATGTATTTATAGTCTTTATGTAAGGCGTACTACTTTGCAAGTGATACATAATTCGCTCAAACCCTGCAGTGCCTAAACCTAGATTTAATATGTTTAGTGTATCTACCGGTTTAAGTAAAAACAGCAGCATGCACTGGTTTACAGGTACGATTACTTGCTCAGGGTGTGTTAGGTTCATAACACCTTGAATAGTTATGTCATCATTGGCCTCTTGTGCAAGGGTTAGCCAACGATATTCTTTATTTTGGTACACACATACGGGACCGTATGCACTTTGCTGCGATTCAATAAGGTTACTTTTAACTGTATCTTCTTTTAGCTGGCGCATAACTTAAACTATTTATATAAACACAATGATAGTGTGCCATGAAAAACACACTTTTTAATAGATTATTGTGTAACAAGGTTTGTAATTTAACCTCTAAATATAATATTGTATTAGTAATTAATTAGTTAGACATTATTCAAGGATTGACAATGAGAACATTTATTTGCGCCGTTCATTTTGTGTGTGCTCAGTGGATGAAAAAATTAGATTCAAGAAATAAAAATACAGCCATTAATGCGGCAACATTGTTAGCGATGATATCAACGTTATATATTTTTCTTTTAGCGATGACATTCAACGTTCGTCACTTAAATAAAATAATTAGTATTTTTAAGCAAAACCCTTTACTTATTGGTGCTTTATTTTACGCAGTAGTACTTGGAATCGTGTTTTTAATTTTGGGTGATTTTAACAGTTATAGAAGTAGAGTTAGATCTTGTATAAATAAAGGGAGCTTTAACAAATATATTTTAGGAATAAAGCTGTGGATGTTTGGGTTAATTCCTATGACCGGTATTATGTTGATTGTACGACTCAATTAATTCTCTAACTACTATAACTGCGCTTTAGCGTGCTCCTTTCTGCGTCTACCTCAAATGTATTGCCATAAAATCTTACTTAAGTAATGGTTACACTATAATAATTAGGAGCTAATAGATGCTTAAAACACCTTTGAAAATCACAACAACGTTACTTAAATTTACTGCAATTGCAGGTGCCTGCACACTTGCATTATCAGCACATGGTGAAACACAATTACAATATACCGACCAACAAAAGTTACATGACATAGCAAGTGAAGTGTCGGCTACCCGTATTGGTAGTGATATTCAAACGCTGGTGGATTTTGGTACTCGTCATACGCTTTCAGATACTAAATCGGATACTCGAGGTATTGGTGCGGCTAGGCGCTGGATAAAAAAAGAATTTGAAAAAATATCGGCACAGTGTGGTGGTTGTTTGGAAATTATTGAAGTAAAGGACACTATATCGGGCGAAAAACGCATTCCTAATCCTGTTGAAGTGGTTAACATAGTGGCTATTCAACGCGGATCAAGCGAGCCTAATCGAATGGTGATGATGTCGGGTGATATAGATTCACGTGTAAGTGATGTTATGGATTTTACTAGCGACTCTCCTGGCGCAAATGATAATGCATCAGGTGTAGCTGGTGTTATAGAAGCTGCTCGTGTTTTAAGTAAATACAAATTTAATGGTTCAGTAGTTTACGCGGCGCTTTCGGGCGAAGAGCAAGGTTTATTTGGCGGTAAAATATTAACGGCTTATGCACAAAAGCATGACTGGCAAGTTCATGGCGTTTTAAACAACGATATGATTGGCAATATTACCGGTATTAATGGCGTAACTGACAACACCACTGCACGTATATTTTCAGAAGGTACCCGTGTTGTTGAAACTAAAAAGCAAGCTAATACTCGTCGCTTTACAGGTGGTGAAGTTGATTCTGCGAGTCGTAATTTAGCTCGCTACATAGACACTATTGCTGACAGATATATTCCTAATTTAGATACAATGCTTGTATATCGATTAGATAGATTTGGCCGTGGTGGGCATCATCGTCCATTTAATGACGCAGGTTTTGCTGCAGTGCGTATTATGGAAACTAATGAGCACTACTATCGTCAGCATCAAGATTTACGCACTGAAGATGGTGTTGAGTATGGTGATACCATTGAAGGTGTTGATTTTGACTATGCGGCTAAGCTAACCTCACTTAATGCAGTAACTATGGCGTCTATGGCTTGGGCACCCGCGCCGCCAAAAGAAGTTAAAATAACGGGCGCTGTTACTGCTAACACTTCTTTTTCATGGGCGAAAAATGAGGACGAGAACATTGCTGGATATAAAATTTATTGGCGTTATACGAGCGAGCCGCAATGGCAGTTTAGTAAATACGTGGGTAATGTTTCAAAATATACGCTTGAAAATGTGGTAATTGATAATTATTACTTTGGTGTAGCTTCTGTTAGTAAAGACGGTGTTGAGTCACCAGTAGTTTTTCCGGGTGATGTAGGTTCGTTTGATCACAATATAAAATAATAGTTTGCCTAAAAACACAGCAAACAGAGCGCTTTAAGGTGCAAATGATCGTTTTATACTTGCACCTTATTTACTAAGCCCTTAGAGTGTTAAAAAAGAAGTAAAAGGTTAATAAAAATGCAGCAACAAGAAAAAAAACCGTTAACAGCAAAAGAACAAGTTATAACTGATGAGCAAAGAATGCAGTGGCAACGCGAATGTTTTCAAACAGCGCAAAAGCATTTAGCCGAAAAGGGTATTATGCCAAAATCAGTAGTTGATAAAGACAGCCGATTTTTAGCACCACTTTGTGCAATGTGGAAATTTAAAGCACAGAACGGTAAAACATATTGGGTAGTAACAGGGCGGTTACCTACAGATCATGCTGAGGTAAGTGCAGCTACAGATGCTCGTGATGCAATGCGTTACTTTTCTTTGCAGTGGCAATTAAAAGCGGATCAGATTATGAGTACAGGCGCGCGTGATAAAACACAAGTAGACTTTGCTAACTTACTTATCAATAGAGCACATGGCTTGTACGAAATGTATGATAATGAACCGCTGTGGGCAAATGAGGCATAATAACGACAGTTTGGGTTAAGTAAAAAAGTAGAGGGTGATAGCTTATTTATTGCCCTTTTCTTTATCTAATGCACAAGTGTAAAGGGAGTAGTATTAAACGCCGAAACAGGGCATTGCATACGTTGCCTAGGAATTCCCGCCTCCATAAATACATTCCCTTGCTGAATAAAGCCATTTCGCTTAAAACGTTCTACCTCATTTAAAATACAATTAATGCTTACTTGTTCAATACCTTGGTTTGAGGCTAATTCAACAATAAAGTTGAGAAGCGATGTATATACTTTGCGATTACGGTGCTCAGGTAATACAGCTATTCTGCCGATCAAGCCATCTTTACATAATCTACCTGTTGCTATTGGGCAGTTTGCATCGTCTGTAACAAGTACATGTAATGCAATTTTATCTAGGCTATCAAATTCGATATGCTTGGGGATATGTAACTCGTAAACAAAAACTCGCTCTCGAATTTTTTGTAGCATATCTTTTTTTATATCCCATTCAACCTTATCAACCAGATAGCCCATTGCAAACTCCTATTGATACCAAATTAGAATGAGTAAGCAATCACAGCAAAATTATTTAAGCCAATATCAGATGAAAATTAAAAATTTTAACTGACCTGTATACATAATATCTTACGCTGTAATGATGCTCATCATTATTAATATAATTGGTATTATTACTCGTGGTCTATATTAAACCAGATCCCCTCATTAACAAGTGTAGTAAAAGTTTGAGTAAAAACTAAACTTGGCTTTGTTAAATTTAATGCTGAACTTTCAAAGTCAGTATGATCGGTAAGTAGTTTTACCGCCGCTAAGTCGGTTAACGGCATAGCGTAATTTTCGCCATTTACACTTAGTAAAACTTCTGTATCGAGTTGCTGATAAATAGCGCGTGTGCCACCTAAGCGTTCAAACACTGCTTCTTCATTACTTAAATCATCGCTTATTTGCTCTGACGTAAATGGAGGCTCTACTGGCGCTAAATCCATTTCATGTTTGGGCTGACTAAGCGTTGAGCCTAGCCATTGTTTAAATAAATCGTCATTTTCTAAAAGTGCCGCCATCAATGTTTTAACTTTATCAACTTCAAGGTTTGTAAGTTCACCCTTTGATTTTCTTAATGTGATGTTGTGATCGGTATAACGTTTTTGGCCGCTTTCGGTATCAATAATATGATCTGCAAAGCTCGACAATAAATCTTGTTGATTTGGCGCCCTAAAACCAACTGAATAATTAAGCGCGTTTTCTACGGCGTAACCTTCGTGAGGGCACCCTGGTGGAATATATAAAATATCGCCAGGCTCTAATATGCAATCGATTACGGCTTCAAATGCTTCTACTTGCAGTAATTTTTTGTTTTGAGCAAACTGCTTAAGTGTTGGATCGGGCAGGCCCACGCGCCAATGACGTTTACCTTCGCCTTGAATAATAAATACGTCATATTGGTCTAAATGTGGGCCAACACCACCATTAGGCGTTGAATAGCTGCTCATTAAATCATCTATGCGCCAGTTTGGAATAAACCTAAATGGCTCTAGTAGTTGTGCAGCTTCGCTATGCCAGTGATCAACTGCTTGCACGAGCAATGTAGAATGATCGTCTGTTAACTGCTCAAAGTCTTCAAATGGACCTTGGTGCGTTTGCCAATCATTTTTATGATTGGTGATAATACGTGACTCTATGCTTTCTTCCATTGCGAGACCGGCAAGTTCATTAGCATCAAGCGGGTCTTGAAAATCAGCAAAACCTTGTTTGATTAAAAGCGGTTTTTTTTGCCAAAAATGGCTTAAAAACTCTTGCTCAGACAAATTATTTATTTTTAATTGATACATACATTATGCCTACTAGTTAGTGCAATGGGGTTAAAACAAAAAAAGCGAAAGGATGATCCTTTCGCTTTTTAAAAGAGCAATTTAGTTTTTAAACTAAATCATCAATAAACTCAACAGCACGACCAATGTAATTAGCAGGTGTTAGTTTTTTCATTTCTACTTTAGCGTGCTCTGGAAGGTCAAGACCATCGATAAAGTCAGCCATTATTTCTTGATTTACACGTTTACCGCGTGTTAAATCTTTAAGTTTTTCGTATGGCTTTTCAATACCATATTTACGCATAACTGTTTGAATCGGCTCGGCTAGTAATTCCCAGTTTTGATCAAGCTCGTCAGCTAAACGTTGCTCGTTTACTTCAAGCTTGCTTACACCTTTAAGTGTTGATTGGTATGCAATAATCGCATAACCCATACCTACACCTAAGTTACGTAATACCGTTGAATCGGTAAGGTCACGCTGCCAGCGAGAAACTGGTAATTTTTGTGCAAGATGAGCAAAAATAGCGTTTGCTAAGCCTAAGTTACCTTCTGAGTTTTCAAAATCAATTGGGTTAACTTTATGCGGCATTGTTGATGAGCCAATTTCGCCAGCAATTGTTTTTTGCTTAAAGTGATTAAGGGCAATGTAGCCCCACATGTCACGGTCAAAATCGAGCAATATAGTGTTAAAACGTGCAATTGCGTCAAACAACTCTGCAATATAGTCATGCGGTTCAATTTGTGTAGTAAATGGGTTAAGTGTTAAACCTAAGCTTGATACAAATTTATCTGCGTGTGTATGCCAGTCGTAATCTGGGTATGCGCTAAGGTGAGCGTTGTAGTTACCAACAGCACCGTTAACTTTACCTAGCATTTCTACTTGAGCAATTTGGTCTCGTTGACGCTTTAAACGCATGTATACGTTAGCAAACTCTTTACCCATCGTTGATGGTGTAGCTGGTTGCCCGTGCGTACGAGTCATCATTGGAATGGCTTTGTACTCAATCGCTTTTTCTTTAATTGCGTTTAAAAGCTCATCGCAATAAGGAAGCAATACCTTGTTACGTGCTTCGCTAAGCATTAAACCATGAGATAGGTTGTTAATATCTTCTGAAGTACAAGCAAAGTGAATAAATTCATTGATTGCATGAAGCTCACTGTTATCGGCTACTTTTTCTTTTAATAAGTATTCAACCGCTTTAACATCGTGGTTTGTAGTGCGTTCAATATCTTTAACGCGCTGTGCATCAGCTTCGCTGAAGTTATCTACAATAGCGTTTAGAAGTGCATTAGCTTCTTCGCTAAATGCAGGTACTTCTTTTATATCGCTTGCTGCAGCTAACGCTTGCAACCAACGCACTTCAACAATTACGCGGTATTTAATTAAGCCAAATTCGCTGAAAATACTGCGTAGTTCAGTGGTTTTGCTGCCGTAGCGACCATCCACTGGAGAGATAGCCGTTAACGCTGAAAGCTCCATAATAACTCCTAAATTTTAGTTTGAACGATAGTTAAATTTTTGATTTAGCAATGGCGAGTATTTTTCTTTTTGAAAAGAAAAAGTGACGGCGTTTACCGCCCATTTGTCGCCATAATACTGCACTTCTAATGCCGGCTAATAATAACGCACGGATTTTATTTTGAGTGAGCTGCTGTTTTAATAACTCGGGTTTACCATAAACCTGTATTCGGTGCCCAAGGGGGCTCAGCACCGACGAGTATATATCTGCTAAACCGGCAACAACGCTCTCGTCGGTAATAGCAAAATGATCTAAACGACGATGAATATCATCAATTCGTTTGCCTAATTCGTTTAAGCTTTTGTCGTTTGCACTTAGTGCACGTTCAAGCTGCATTAAACCACCTACGTACTTTACTATTTCAACATCTTTTTGAGCGCCTGCGGTTAGCTGCGCCATTAATGTTTTATAGCCATCACGTAAGTTGTCAGTACCTTGGTAAACATCTTCTGGCGAAGCCGGTGATGTTTGAATAATACTTGAAAGTAAGATTTCTAAATCGTGTTCGTTGTTGCTGCCGTATTGAGCAATTTTTTGAACTTGTTTAGCAACCTGGCACATGGCGGCAAGCGCCATGACTTGGTATTCATTCATTACTTAATCACCGAGTCAATAATACCACCACCTAAACACACATCTTCTGCATAAAATACAGCAGATTGACCTGGCGTAACTGCTTTTTGTGGTTCATCAAATAATACACGAGCCATGCCGTCTTCACCTACAAGTAGGGTACAGCTTAAGTCTTCTTGGCGGTAACGTGTTTTAACTGTGCAGCGAGTGGTACCTTTAGGACCAACGCGGTCTACCCAATGCAATTGGTTTGCATTAAGACCATTACTGTATAGGCGAGGGTGATCTTTACCTTGGCCAACAACAAGTACGTTACGTTCTAAATCTTTATCAACTACGTACCATGGTTCGCCAGAACCTTCTTTCATACCACCAATTAACAAGCCTTTGCGTTGTCCAAGTGTGTGGTACATTAAACCTTCGTGCTCGCCTACGTTGTTACCGTCAGTGTCTTCGATAACGCCAGGTTGCGCTGGTAAGAACTTTTGTAAAAAGTCTTTAAATTTACGCTCACCGATAAAGCAAATTCCGGTGCTGTCTTTTTTATCGTGCGTGATTAGGTCTTGTTCTTCTGCTATTCGGCGTACTTCTGGTTTTTCGATATCGCCTACAGGGAATAACGTTTGACCAATATGTTCATGGCTTAGGGTATATAAGAAGTAGCTTTGATCTTTATTGTTATCAAGTCCGCGACACATTACGTATTTGTCATCGCGAAGTTCACGGCGAACGTAGTGTCCGGTTGCAATAAAGTCAGCACCGAGTGCTTGAGCCGCAAATTCTAAAAAGGCTTTAAATTTAATTTCTTTATTACACATTATATCTGGGTTAGGTGTACGACCTGCTTTGTACTCTGCTAAAAAGTATTCAAATACATTATCCCAATATTCAGCAGCAAAGTTTACTGTGTGAAGCTCAATGCCTAATTTGTCGCACACGGCTTGTGCATCTTTTAAGTCATCAGCGGCGGCACAGTATTCATCATTGTCATCTTCTTCCCAGTTCTTCATAAACAGGCCTTCTACTTGGTAGCCCTGTTGTTGTAATAAATATGCAGATACAGAAGAATCAACACCGCCGGACATGCCAACAATGACTTTAATGTGACTATTTTCGCTCATGAATAATTTCGCTTATACAGATTGCTGTTAACTTGGAAAGGCCGCGATTATAGCATGTATTTTGTTTGTGCTTAAAGAGCGTAGGGCGGCAAAGGACATAATTTGTCACTATTTTATTTGTATAACAAATAGCAAAGTAACCTTACGAAGTATTGTATAAATTTATTTATCGATTTTTTGATGAAAAATGATACTTTCAAATTCCTCAAAATACATAAACTAGGGATTAGTGGAGGAAACTATAATTTAGTCATCGTAAATTGTATCTAATCTCAAAGCCTTTTTGCTTAAGCTATCTTCAACACACTTGAGCACTAAAGGGCTCCTAAGCGGTAATGATTTTATTTGCTCTAATGTATGCCAGTTAGCGCTGATAATGTCAGAATCTATTGGTGTTGGTGCTTTTATATTATTTTAT